>JACCEA011050621.1_pt1 | contig 21149 bp, 17 predicted proteins | sample 7449851 | NCBI WGS metagenome assembly JACCEA01 (sample SAMN15323453, study PRJNA562643) | freshwater metagenome | isolation source: river surface water | place: USA:Blue River Watershed | collected 2017-08-18 | reverse complement strand
TACCGTAGTTGAACAGGACGTCGTAACGCCACACGTTCTCTGTGCGGTTCAGTACCACCGGGTAAAGAGTGCCAACAGAACCAGGAGACTGGGTGCGGAAGCACAGCGTCACCAGACGGTTGCCGGAGGCATCCAAATCGAACGCAGGGTAGTAGAAGTTGTCGTATTCGCCGGCGGGAGGTTCTTGGCCTACCACGGGAGCGATCGCATCCTTCGTCCAAGTCCCAGTAGAGTCACGGAGGATCGTCAGACCTGCTACGGCACCCTGAGGTGTTGAAGCAGGGAACAACACCCTCTCAGCCGTCACCAGACGCCCTGAGTTGTGGTTAAACATCAGAGGCACACCAAATTTAGCGCTGGTGTAGTTCGAGCCACGGACGATAGCCAATTCGCCTGCCGGAGCAAACGAAGCAGCTGTCGTGAACTGACGAACAGGACTCCAGTCGGAAACATGCGCGTTCACGCTGTGGTAGCGGACACGCACGAAATACGTGGTGCTGGCATTTAGGTTGTAGTACTCGACCTGGTCGTTAGGAGAGGTAACCGTCTTCAAACCAGTGGTGAAACTGGAGTTATTGGCGATCTGGAGCTCCATGTGGTCCAAAGTCTCGTTGGGACGAGCGTTGGCGTACGGACTTGCCTTGAAGATGGCTGGGCGTTGCCCGATCACCGTGGGGCCTGGGTTGGTCAGTGTTGGCCGCTCTGGTACTGGCGACAAGAATTGATATGTCAGCTTTGCGGCAGGGGTCCAATCCGACACCCAACCTTGTTTGCCGATGTGAGAAGCCCGGATATAGCGGCTTTGACCGCTTACCAGACCAGACAACACCTTGGTGTAGACACCAGGGCCTGTTTCGGAGTTCACCGCGTCGCTGAAGTCGGCGCTTGTAGCAATCTGCCAAACCACTTTGGCAGAGGCATCGCCGGGAGCTGTACCTTCAAACGCGGAGATCTGTAAGGTATAGACGTCGGTGTTGGTAATCGTATCCCCGCCTGGACTGACCAGATAAGGAGCCAAAGGCTTCTGTTCTGCTGTCCGGGTGAACATCGTCGTACCGGACCAAGCCGATACGCCGCCGTAGTAACCACGGTGGCGAGCACGGAAGTAGACGGTCTGTCCTGGATTGGGGATCCAGAACTGGAACGAAGTCTTGTTGTTGGTCCCGTTATACAGAGCCGTCAACATGTTCGTGAACGCGGGATCCAGAGCCACTTCGTAGTCCGACGAGTAATGCTCATCTTCTGGATAGGTAGAGGACCAATCAGAAGTCAGAATCGTCACCACAGAGATGTTCTGTGTCAGTCCGGACACTGGAGACAGGATCACCGGTGTGTTAGGAATGCGGTCTACCGAAGTAGCGATGACAGGAAACTGGATACCGTTGACCAAGAAGCCAGAAGGACCAGGAAGTACCGGCGCCTTGTAGAACAGCTGGTCTCCATCGCGCGTAATGCTGCCAGACACGGCTACCAAAAGGTATTCGCGCCTGGAGTCATAATTGGTGATCTTGTAAACAGCTTGGGTGTCCACAGGGACGGACGTAGGACCTTCGATTTCCACGGATGAGCGATCTGTGGGACGGAAGTATTCCGGAGGGATGACACCATTGGCGCCGATAGGCACAGCCCCATGGGGCTGGCCTACCCGTGACGCAGGTTCAATAAAGAGATTGTTACGGGCTTGGTTGATATCTTCAGCTCCGGTGCCGCCGCGTTCAGGCGGTACGACACCGTCTTCGATGATCAAGGCCCCTGGGCTGTAATTACGCCGCATGGACCTTCTCCTTTAGATCGAAGGAATTTCGTGGCAGAGGACAGCAGCACGTACGGCCATGCTGCCGTGAGAAGCACGGACGAACACGCGTTCGCCGCCCTTGACCAGACGGCCAAAGCCAGCGTAGTTGCCACGGGCTTTTACTTGGGCGTAGTCGGTGTGCTTGACGGTCGAGATCGAGGCCAGGTCGTTAGCGATGGCAACTTCCAGGGTGGCTTCCGCGCCGGAGGTTTCCAGAGCAGACAACTGCAACGTGCCGAAGCTGATGTTGCTTGGAATAGCGGCCACTTCCACCCACTGGTTGGTGGAGGACATCGTCTGCGTAATGAACGGAACAGGAGGGGTCAAAGAGGACATAGGAAACTCCAATGTAAAGAGGTGGGTTTAAGAGAGGCCGAGCTGGCGACGCAACTCGAGGAGTTCGTTCTCAAGCGATTCCGTACGACGGAGAAGTCCTTCGTACTTGGCGAGCAGTTCCACAGCAATCTGTGGGTAAAGCAAACTTGGATTGAACGGCTCTGCCAGTTTATCGCCGATAGCATTAACGGCAGCTATCAGATCCTCGAGACCACGAAAGTCTTCGAGAGGTTGTTGGTGGGTCTGGGGCGGAAAGATCTCGGGAAGACCTGAGATCGAGTCCCAGGTAGCTACCCTGGGATTCAGCACCGAGGAGGCGATCGCTTCCAACACGTAGTTGCGATCACCTGCCCAAGCAGTTCCCAAAGCTTGGTAGGTAAGGCAGATCATGCCTTCGACGAGCTCGCGTTGAACTTGCAGCCCGCCAAAAACTTCCTTCGAAGTAGCAATCTCCGCGGCACGGTAACGGAATACCGGGGTGTAGTCGACTCCAAGCTCCAAAGGAGAGTAAGAGCCGTCAGGCCATTGGATTTCCAACAGGAGATTGTTCAAATAAAATGGACCATGGACAGGGACAATAGTCCGCTTTGAGCGGGTATTGACTTCCGTCAAAACATGGGGCTCTCGCACAACCAGGTTAGCGATCGCCATCCCGGTGCGATCAGTCTCTAATACGACTTGGGTCACACGCATTCCCTTTCTAAATAGAAGGACCGGACTTCACCCGTCCTCATGTCATAGTATTTGGAGCCAACTATGTACCAATTTCAATCCGGCATTTGCCGGGGCCATACCATCGGCGCCCAATGGCAGCCCTTGGTTTCGGCCGATGTTTTCTGCTATGACCTGTTGTCGGAATTCAGGGATATTTACCTGACCCTGACGCATCCGGCGCAGCAGGGAAACATCTATGTCAACCTCGAACCTCTTCGGGCGGAACTCTTTGCTTACCCAGGAACTCTTGCGACTTTCTTGGAAAGCATCGGAGACCGCAGCCTCCCTCATGTGGATAGCTTGCCGAATGCAGACCTCCGGTACGTACGCTTTGGCGATGCCGTACAGAGCGGCTATACACTGAACCTGGGTTATGCCGGTATCAACTATCCGGCAGGACTTCAAGCTGCTGCGTTCCCTGACGTTCAGATCACTCGCACTCAATTTGCCACGGACATGACCTTACTGAACACCCACTGCCTTCTGACAGTGAATGGTCTGATCCATGACACGACTGCGGATGCTAAGAAAGCCTTTGTCTTGGACGGAGCGGTATCGGCACGCCTGCAAAACAAGTATCATGTTGGCATTGTAAGCTTCTTGGACGTCGGTCGTCTGACTCGTGTCCGCCTCAACCCTGACAACATCCAGCCTTTTGAGCCTGGTGGTCAGATGAAAGAGAAGATCCGTTTCACGGTTAGCAACGACTTGTCTGGCAAGTCGGTGTTTTTGGTTTTGGGCGGCTTCCTTGTATTTCTCAAGGAAGGCACCTTCTACATGAACGGCGAAAAGCAGTTCGTGCTAGATCTGAATCAGCTTCCCTACATCGAACGTCTGTTGGACAGCCAGTTCCGTATCAATCTGGCTTCTCTTCAGCTTCCGCCCGTGGATGGCAGTCCCAATCTGATATCGCTTGAAGCCGCTTGGTCTGACGATGTGATCCGTCGCTACATGACTCTGTCCCAGAGCTTCTTGGTCATTGTGGACACCCCCTATCTGGCTATTGAACGATTCCCGGTACAGCGTGCGGCTTTTCCCGGCCAGTTCATTACTTACCAGGATCCTGTCAATCCGTTGATGGGCGGCTACGGTATGTTGTTTGATTACTGGAAGATCAACGAACAGAAACGTTGGTCTGTCAATGTTCACGACAACTTCTATCGTCAGTACGTGCACACAGAGGCTTCTAAGCATCTGACCAAGAATGCCTCGGATGCTCAAGACAGCAGCCGGCGTTATGACCACTCCCAGGCCTGGTTCCTGGAGATCTCTAGCTCTAAGTAAGCAAGGAAAACCCCATGCGTAAAGAAATACAAGGCCCGGGACTTTCCCGGGGCTACATCCTTGATGTGGAAAAAGGCGGGACTGGCAAAGATAACCGCCAAGAAGCCCTGGCATACCTGGACGCCATCCCTCGGGAGAAACTTGGCGTTCAGAACGGCGTGGCTGGGTTCTTGCCCAATACCCGTTTGATTCCTCAGAACATGGTGCCTAGCTCCGTGGGCGTGACTTCGATGGTCAATATCGAGGGTCCGACTGAGGCAACTCTGCTGGAGACGGTGGATCTGACGATCACCAACTACGACAGCTTCACGGGTTACACGATCGTTCCAACAAACTGTTCAGTTGTTCGGACTGGCGCAAGCATCCAGGTCACTCTGGACGTGGCTGCCCCCGAGGCGTCTATCAGCGTCAACGGCAGCATCTTTAAAATCAAGTTACGGACGGTCAACCAGGTACTGCCTAACACTCAGGAGTTGACGATCCCTACGGGAGAGATCCTGGCCAAGAACCTTCGGGCTTCTCCTTCGGGTGAGTTCATCTTGGTGAGCGACAGCACTCGGTCTATTAACTCGGTGCCTAACTCTGGTTTGGTGGGCTTGTTCCGCCGTCAAAACTCGACGATCTCCAAGATCAGTCTGTTTGACCATACTCAACTGCCTGTGGTGATTTCATACCAAGGCACGGGTAGCAAAAAGATCAACACAATCACCACGACTGCTGACGGTTCTACGACTCTTACAGGCGTTACGCCCATCCGTGTTGAAGCCCAGGGAGACGTAACGACCACCGGCGCAGTGGAAGCCTCCGGCAACCCTTCTTACTTAGAAGGCCTGCCTCCCTACCGGGCCGCTGTCTTCAAGTTTGTGGGCACGGGTGAAGCTTTGGATACCAATCCTTCCTCTCCTACCTACAACACCAACTTCCTCGTCCGTGTGGAAGCAGACGGCTGGGGTTCTGAAGGTAATCTGATCAACGCTAAGTTGTTCGTGAACACCGGCGGCCAAGAGGACATGAATTACGTTCAGTCAGAGTTCAGCTTGTCTGGCGGAGAAGGCGCCTACTGGACTGGTTCGGTGTCCAACGTACCCGACGGTTATCTGTCGCCTAACCTGTTGGCTTCCGTTCGTTTGGAAAAACAGCAAGTGTCTCCTCAGATCGGTCTGCCCGAGTACCCGCAGGGCTTACCTGCCTACGTGGCTGCTTCGGCAGGTACGACGGTCGTTCACGACATTACGGTAAGCTCGACTTACCTGGGATCTATCACTGCCAACAACATCGACGTTACATTCCAGCCTTACAGCCAAATGCAGCTGGGTAAGGACTTGGCCGTGGCTGACAACGGTAACATTGCCTATTCTGCTTCTGGACTGACCAGCGGTCAAACCCGTCGTAGCCCTCGAGTAATCTTCCAGCTGTACTCAGGTTTCGGTCACCAAATGCAAGATATTTGCCCGACAGACCTGGGTCCGCTGAGCACCTTTGGTGATCGCATCGCGATCTCACCGGATGGTTCTGTGTTGTTTGTGGCCGATGCCGGTTATGACTCCGTCTATATGTTCGCTTTGAACACCAGCACCGGAAGAATGGAACAAAAGAAGGTTATCCGTGGTGCAGCTGGTTCTGGCTTTGGTGCTCATCTCTCGATGGCTCCTCAACAGAACGTGCTGGCTGTGGGCATCCCTAACGTTGGCAATCAAGGCTCTATCAAGCTGTACGGTTTCGATAACGCTACGACGACCCTGCTGAACGAACTGAAGCCGACCGAAGCTGCCAACGGTAGTAACATCGCTTACATGTTCAAGGTGGTTCATTCCCAGTTGCTGTTTGCCTCCAACAATCTGGCAAGCACAAGCCGCCGCGTCGTGGTCTTCCGCCGTACTAACGGCAACTGGAACGCTGAAACAAGTATTGTCAGCAACAATGCGGGAACCTATACTGAGTTCGCTCAGTCCCTGGGCTGCAATGCCAATGGCACCATCTTGTCCATCGCTTACCCGGGATCGGCCTCTGAGCGCGGTTCTATCGAGAGCTGGATGCGCTTCAACGGTGTCTGGACGTTCATTGGGACCAAGACAGCCGCGGGTGGCCAGTTGGGTGATGGCTTTGGTCGTCACGTATTCCTGGCTGAAGACGCCACCAGCCTGATCGCTGTGCGTACCGATACCTCGAAAGCATCGATCTTTATCTAAAGATGACATAAAGGATGATCCCACAGGAGGCCTAGGCCTCCTGTGGGTCATTTACTACTCGAGAATACTGAGAACAAGGTGGCAAGCACCCTAAAGATGCTTGTACCATTTTCTTCCCCTGAAGGTGTTGAGGAAAAGTAAACACCCACACCGAACAGGAATACCAATCCAAAGACGACCATCCAGACAAGCACTTTCACAAACCAGACTTTCAATTCCACCATTTGGCGGTTGTTGAACACAACGATGTCGTCGTCTTCGTCGGTCTTTGGGTTGACTTGGCGCTGCTGCGTCATTTCCTTGGAATGAATTCCGTATTCCATGAAGTTGTAGATGTGAAACACACTACGCAAGAACACCATTCGGTCTTCCTCATCGAGGTCGTTGAAGATGTTCATGACGTTGTCATGGTGCTTACCGTTGTAGTAGGCGTTTCCGATATGGATGAATTTGTCGAGACTTTCCCTAAACGTAGATTGTTTTTTATCAGTCATTAGCGGCCTTGACTTGGTTGTCTATAGCCGGAGATGTCAGCCCCTTATTTTGCCTCTGGCTCAGAAGGCTCTGGCGCCGGCTTTTCTTCTTTCGGCTTCTTAATGGAACTTCCAACAGGTTTGTAGGCTGTTCCGTCAGGATTCTGGGAGAATTCTTCGTCCCAGATCCGTCGTTCGAGATCACGCAGTTCGTCCGTCATGCCAGCCGAGATCAGGAAAGCTTCCTGTGGCTTGAACGGAAGGTGGCTGATCTTCAAGGAGGCGTGAATCTTCTTGCCCTTGAAGTCAGGATGGTTGTCAAGGATTTGCATGAAATCCTGAATCTCTACATCGATCTTGGCCCAAATGGAAGGCTGGCCGTCAAAACGAGTGAACACGTCCACTTCGTACTTGACCGGCGGCAATTCCAGACTTTCGTCGTCGGATGCGAAGATGCTTTCTTTGCCAGAGAACACATAGCGCGTCTTCATATAGCGCTTTTCAGCGAGTTTCTTAAAGATCTCGACGTAAGACGCCGTGACTTCGATGTTTTCCTCGTCGTTGTTACGAACCATGCCGTCCATGGTGCCCTTGGGTTTCAGGGTGTGCACCATACGAGTGCCTTCATCGGTGGTCGACACGCGTACGCGCAGCCGGCCTTTGCCCTGAGAGGTCAACTCGTACTGCTCAATCTTTTCAACCGAGTCAGCTTCTTTCAAACCGCTGAAGTCGCCGATCTTGAAGAGGACAACAAGTTCACTTTCTTGCTTTTTCATTTTCGACTTCCTTCTTTGCTTTTTCGTTGGCTTCAGCGATCAGAGAAGATTGCTTCTTGACCAGGCTGGAGATGTCAGTGAGGCGCCCATTCAGCGTGTGGATCACAGACATCAACGTTCGTGAGTATTCTACCATAGCTTCTTCACGTTGCTTTGGTTTGGCGTTCACGTACTCTTCCTTGGACATTTGAAGAGCAGGGATTTGTTCAGTGCGGGTAAGAGATTCAGGGACACCGACCGACACGTACTCGCGTTGGACGATAATCACAGGTTCTGTTGTGTGGCAGCCTGTCAATACCAGGATAGCAAACACAGCGATGGCGATGATCTTCTTCATGTTGACACCTTATAGCAGGATTGAGAAACGTGGGAACATCGGGCTTCCTCAAGGGAATCAAACAAGACAGCAGAAGTTTCCTTGTCTTTGGCTTCCTCGGACAAGGTAGGGTCTTTGGTGATCTCTTCGATCTTCTTCTTGACCTTTGTCTTCTGTACGTCTGTCTTCTTTTTGATGTCCTTTTCCTTATCGACATTATCCGAAACTGTATCTTCCGATATCTTCCTGATGTCCTCCTGAAGCTTGATGTCTTTTTCCAGCTTCTTGATGTTCTCGTTCAGGCGGCTGATGGTTTCTTCTTGGGACTTGATGGTTGCGGCCATATCGGTCTTAGAAGGTCCGAACAGAGAGAGGTTCCCGCTGGCGAGTCCGTTTACGCCCGTCCAGAGCATGGAGCAGACAAGTAAAACGACCAACCACTTAAAGAGATTGGTCACGTTGGCGACGGTGTTGGAGGACATGGTAACCCCTTAAATGAAAAATTCACGAATGATGGCCGTATAACCGGCAGCGATGCCGTCCACGGCATGTTCGTCTAAGTCATTTAATAAACAGTTACCAAAGCTCAAAGCTTCCATGAGTGCGTTGTTCTTGCTCAGGGCTTCCTTCACCACTTCTTTGCCTTTCTTTCCTGCCACTCCTAGGGATTTCTTGACTTCCTGAGGCTGGAAGACGGAGAACCCCATGCCCGACGCAGTATGGATCACAGCTAAGTGTACCATGGTCATCAAGGAAACCAAAGGCCCGTAAGCCGAGGGTTGGAGGCGGTTCATGAAGGGGCCTTCATAGGCCACATGGTTGACTCTCTCTTCTTTCAGCACCCGAAGCATGTGGAGATACAGCTTTTGCAGCCGGATGATCTTTTCCGAATAAAGCTCCTCAGGGAGTCCTGTGTCGTTCTTCAGCTTGTCGGTCTTGACAGTCCAAGCTTGGATAGAAACGATCTTCTTGTTCTTAAGGTCCAGATCAAACAAAGCCAGCCCCATCGAGGTAGAGCCGGGATCGATGCCTAATAGCCGAAAGTAAGGAGGCTGAAAGAAAGGAGAAGACATGGCAAAATACCAGACCCCTTTGCAAGGGTCTGGTTTCGAGGTTAAGGTTTAGCTAAGCGTCAGCAAAGGCTCGTTGCTACCGATGTCCAGGTTGACGGTGGCGCCATCCAGGGAATCAGGGCAGGAGAAGAAGGTCTTGACGAAGTCACAGACCTGGGCGTAGATCACCTCGACGTAGTCACGGGCCGTGCCATTAAAGTCGCCCACCAAGGTGCGCTCGATGCCCGATACGACAGCCATCTCAGAGACGTTGGCGTAATCTGGGCTGCCATAAATGATGTTACAACCGTTCATGATCTCTTGGATCTCGGTGGGTGTAAACACCACGGGCACTTTCTTGGACACTGACAGGTAGTCATTTCCTGTAGTCATGACTTGGTTGGGGTTAGGCGACAAAGGCACTGGGTTCAGATCGGACAAACTGGGGGTCCAAGCCTGAGATGTCACCACGCCGTTGATCACTACACGCTTCTCGACGCGCAGCGGATGGGCTGACAGGTCTTGTTTGCGCAAATAGTAGCAAGCGTATTGCACGCCATCGTGCAATTCGACACGGCGCATGCGATAGTTGGCACGCTCGGAAGCGGTCAGGTCTTCCGTCACCGGACGAACGATGAACGGGATGTGTTTCAGGAGAGAGGCCCAGCTGGGTTCGTACTCGCGAGGAGTAGACTTGTACAAACCGTTAGCGGTGAGCTCCATGACGCGGCCGTTCAAGCCGATAGCCAGGTAAGCCACCAAAGGCATCTCATCGGTGCCAGGCAATTCGTTCTTGAAGACGTCGAACTTTTCGTTCAGTGTGCTGTTGGGAAGGATCGCCAAAGGTTCTTTGGTTCGTTGAGCTGCTGCAAGGGCAGCGCCGTAGATCGTGCGGGTTGACTTCTTCATAGTGCTTCCTTAAAGAAACTTGAGATTTTTGATTTGCTCAGTAGTGAGCATGGACTCTGGGGACGGATCAACGATGGTGACTGGCACACCGTTCCGTACAACTGTAACGCCAGCCTCGTATTCCAAAGGCTTCTGGCGAACCACGCTATCCATCGAGACCCCCATGTTGGTTACCACTGAAAGCGTAGCTTCCACAGGGACGTTATCCACATAGTGGGTCCTAACGTTCTTAATGGTTTCATCCAATTGACTCACCACTTGGATTTTTTCCGAGATCTTGTTACGAGAGTCGTTGACGTACAAGCCTGTCTGGACACGGGCGGAACCCTCCACGCGTTCGCGGACATTACCAAGGCGGATCTGAGGCATCCCTGTGTGGATGATTTCACCGTCGTTGATCTCACGCATGATCTGGATGCTGTAGCTAGACAGCTCGGCAAACATGTCCAAGAGATTAGCCTGGATGTAGCGGAGTTGCTTGGTCGTATCGATCACCATGCCGGTAGCACGCTGAAAGATCTCCTTGATCAAGGCGTTAGCCTCATCGTAGGTGTAGTCATACTCAGGCAGGTTGTTCCGAACGCGCCAGGCTTCTGCTTCTTCGCCACGGCTAAAGTCCCTGACAGCCACACCAAACAACTTCAGTGTCATCTTTTCCGCCACACCACGGGCATACAGATCGTGGGTATTAGAAGTCAGGAACCAATGCTTCAGACACTCGTCGTAGATTTGAGTCGTCAGATCATTGAACATGGAGACTGAGGTGATATTAGACAACACCGGCTGACTACTCACCAGCTCTTCGGCCACAGGGCGGAGCCATTCCATGCCTGGTTCGATCAGCTGCGTCAGTTCCGTTACAAGAGGTCGAGGATGCAAGCGGAACTTGCTATTGACCACACCAGGCAAGGTAGTGAACTCGATCTTCCTTGATTTGAACGTCAAGTAGAACAAATAGGCCACAGCGTCCCAGGACATCAGACTGTAGGCCACCCCTGTCTTGGGATCTTGGAAGCGCACCAGGACGTTATAAAGACCTTGGTGGGTCATAGCAACCAACTGCCGTGTCATGACTTCCTCAAGAGAGTCAGGTACGGAGTTGGTCAAGTCCACCATGGCGGACTCAAGATCCTTGGTCTGGGTAACCGAGGAATAAGAGTTCATCAGCTTTCGACTGACGCCCATGCGGTTGACCGCCATAAAGCGAGCATTTCCGTAAGCCGTCTGTTCTTCCTTGGCGTACAACTGATCAAGTCCCAGATACACCGTGTTATCAGCCAAAGAGGCACGAGAGATCTGACGGCGTTTTGCCTGAACAACAGGACGGTTGTCATCTGTGAACGTAGACAGCTGTCTAACCGAATATTCGGCCAGAGGGATGTTCTGTTTGTCAAGAAGATTCTCGAGCAACGACTGGAAGCTCTTCATCTTGCCTGGATTACGCTCCAGATATCGGATGTTCTTGTACACCCACAAAGCTTGTTCCCTGGTCATGTATGGCAAGAAGCGATCCAGGCGATGATGGGAAGCCAGGTATTCCCTCAGATGGAAGCTATGGACCTCATCCGTCTTGCACCGTGCCTCCCGAAGGTTCAGGAGCTTGGTGTAGCAATGCGGCATCAGCATGGCCCAGCTCATGGCAGGGTAGAAGCTGTCCGACAAGGAAAATGCCGAGACATGCCAACGTTTCAGATAAACTTTAATAAAGTCTTGTAATTCCTTGATCAGTGTGGTTTCGTTTTCCTCCACCAAGTAAGGAGGGTAAGCCAAGATGTCACCGTCGGTGGCTGACAAAGCTTGCTCCATCGTGCAGGGCGTAAGGATACCGTTGATCAGGTCTATTTGGTCAGGGAACTCATTGGCTAACAGCCGGTAGTAACGAGTACCATACCGGTACTCGACAGCCGTCGCTGTGTGCCGAATAAGGTTCTCTTTGGAAAACAGGATAGTTTCTTGGGTATCCAAGGAAACCACCATCATCGGCTTGTCGAGCGCATGGTATTCGCCCGTCAGATGCCGAAAGTACTTCCACGAAGTTGGATCTGATGGATCCACGGAATTTTCACCGTGTTCGAGCTTCATCTGTTTGTTGATGGCTTCAACAGCATACCTGGAGAAGACTACCAGAGTCTTCGCCAACAACAGGTTGTCGGCCAGATAAAGCGACACGTAATTATTGGGTGTTTTAGAGGACATAGCTATGGAAAATGAAAAAGCGAATGGGGTCGTCGGTCATCCGATGGTGCAGGGCATTTATAAAAGCCCATTCTCAGCGGCGCTGGCGTCTAAATTGGTGGCACAGCCTTCCAACACCGGAAACAGTGCGATCGTCTCTGCCAAAGCTGGTGTGGAGGCTTCTACGGCCGAGATCCAGAATGCGTCTCTTCGGATGCAGCGGGATATCAACGACATCGAGAACGTCTTCCAGTTGTTCCCGGACATGACCTTGTCGTCGCAGATCGTGGTGTCGTCGTTGCTGGCTCCCAACAATATGTTCAGCCAGGACTTCAATCTCAGCATCGAGCATCCGTTGGTTTCGGCCGAGTTGGCTGGTAAGGTCATGGAGCGTGTCAAGGACGAGCTGGAGACCAAGTACGGTCTGATCTCAGACCTGTACGACATCGCCGAACGGGCTCTTTTTAAAGAGGGTGCCGTGGTTCGCGTTGTGCTTCCTGAAAGCGCTGTCGATCACTTGATCAACAATTCGGCCGACATGCGGTACGAGTCTGCCTCCGGTCCTGGAGAAACCCTTCGTGCTGTAGAAGCTAACTTCCGTGGTCTTCTGGGATCGCCGAGAGCCAACGCCAGTACCTTCCGCTTTGAGTCCTTTGGAACCGCCGATGCCGACATCAAGGAAAAGACCCTGCGGTACAAAGATGGGGAAGAAGAGCTGACGCCCTTCATCACGTTCACGGACAACTTCAGCGTCATGAAAGAACCGATGCTGCGCGAGAAGGCAGTGCAAAAAGCTTTGGATTCCCTGAGCCCCAACACCGACGAGTACATCTCCGCCGTCAAGACACGTCTGGAAACCTTCGATCCTCGCAAGGACAAGACAATCTATGACTCTGAGTTCCGTGCCGCCTTGTTCAAGACACCTAGCTCGGCTGTGAACATGTTTGCCCGAGTGCCAGACGAGGATAACCTCCGCCGTCACTCCATTGGACGCCCTCTTTACCTGGACGCTCCCCCTGAATGTGTTTTGCCAGTCCACCAGCCTGGCGATCCAACCAAGGTGACTGGTGCCTTCTTTGTGTTGGACAAGAGCGGATACTTCCTTTCTCGTAATAGCCAGCAAAAGTACATCAACGCGGCTCACAATGCACTGAACCCTGTAATGTCCAACGTAGGCACTAGCAAGGGCGGCAATGGCATTACTTCGGTGTTGTTGGAAAAGGCTAAGGCTAATCTGAAAGGCACTAACGATCACGTTCCTTTGACTTACTTGGCTGAAATTTTCGGTTCCTTGTTTGAAGAAGACGTGATACGTCGCTTGCAGAACGGCGTAATGCATCTGGAAGCTTCTATCGCTTCTAACAACGATGCGTACATGATCCTGATGGCTCGTGCTTTTGCTGGGCAACTTACCCAAGTCGTGTACGTGCCTAAGAAGTACTTCACCTACTTCGCCTTCCAGTTCAACCCTGACGGTACTGGTCGTTCGATGGTGACGGATGTCTTGAAGCTGCTGTCCATGCGAGGCATCAGCATGTATGCCAAGATCGCTAACCAGGTTCGTAACGCTATTTCCTTGACGGAAGTGGGCGTGGAGCTGGATCCTGCCGATCGTTCTCCTGAGAAGACTCTTGAGATGGTAAAGGACATCGTGTCCCAGTCTCGGACTCAGTTCATGCCTTGGGGTCTGAACAACCCTTCGGACATCGCCAACTGGTGGAGTCGTGCTGGTTTCCAACTGAACGTATCGCAACACCCTCGCTTGCCTAAGGTGCGTGTGACCTACGAGCAGAAGGCCCATGACAAGAATACCCCTGGTATCGACGACGACGAGAAGTTGGAAGACATGACCAACATGTCCTTGGGCATCACGCCCGAGATGCGTGACGCTGGTAAGGGAGCCAACTTTGCCACCTCCATTGCCAACAGCAACATCTTGTTCTCGAAGCGGATGCATCGGTTGCAACGGAAGTACAACACTTTGTTGTCCGACCACGCTCGTGTGATCGCATTGAACGACACAGTGATCTACAAGGACATCTTGAGGCTTGTGACGGAACATTGGGCCGACATTGAGAAGGAGCTCCCAGATAACCTTCGAGCCCTTGGCGAAGAGCGTAAGGCCAATGCTATCGCTTTCTTTACCCGTGAGATGATCGAAACCCTGACCATCAAGCTGCCTTCGCCAGAGATCACGAAGCTTGACCAACAAGTCGAAGCGTTCGAGAACTACAAGAAAGCTCTTGACGCAGCTATGGATGCCATCCTGTCCGACGATGCTTTGGCTACTCAGATCCTTGGCGATGCCCATGCCATGATGGTGGCCTATAAGGAACCACTGAAGGCTCACATGCTCCGTGACTGGATGCGGCGCGAGAACTTCATGACGGAACTATTTGAACTGGTGGAAGCTGAAGACGGCAAGCCTCGTTCCGACGTGTTTGATCAGATCCAGTCTCACTTTAAGGGTGTGGCCGCGAACATCAATGACTTCATCAAGTCGTTTACGCCTGCTGCGGTGGCTATCGCTAAGGACCTCAAGGAATCATCGGGGGAAACTCCAGCGGATCCGGATACAACGACCTTCTGATAAGGAAGAAAAAAGAAGAGCACTCCCAGGAGCCCTCGCGGGCTCCTGGGGTGTTTCTTTGTTGCTTACTTAAGCACGCGACAGCAGATACTTGCCGGGTTCCGTTGCCAACTCAGAGATGAGGAAGCGTTGGTCGTCGGCAGTCACCAGCCAGTCAAGAGTTGTATGCACCTTCAGGTCGCGCTTGTTGGCACGCAGGCCTTCGGCGATGTCATACAGGTTCATGGTGGTCTTGGGATCGATCAGCATGGGGCCGTCATCGCTGACGGTGTATCCCAGTTCCTTGTAAGTGACGTTTAGCATCGTAAGAGACTGAACGGACGGCAGGTACAAAGAACCGCTGGTTTCTGTGTCGAAGTAGCCGATCAGGAATTCCCTTGTTGTTTCATCCATGTTGGACTTCAGGTGATCAAAGAACACCGCAGCCCAGCGCTGCATCGCCTCAGGGAAGCGGCCGTCCTTGCGGCCCATGTAAGCAGGCAGACCAGGATAGTCTTCGGTGAAGGACTCGATGCGAACGCTGCTGTTGAGGTTCAGGCGGATGAAGCGGTTAACTTCAACTGCCAATCGGCGGTCAAGGAACGCCAGCGCATTGAGGGCGCCCAGTTCCTCACGCGTTGGACGGACAGGGTCCTTGATGGATGCCTTTAGACCGTTAGCGATGTTGCTTGCCAGGTTGTCGAGATTGGACGACGCGCCCATCAACGTTTCAACAATCTTGGTAACTTCTTTCGTGCAAGATACCGGCTGGATGATGTTGAGGAACTGACGATAGATCACCGGACCTTCGTTGTCTTCAGGGGTGGATGCCAGCATGGAGGCTGTCGCGGCGAAGATCGCGTTGTCGATGCCGATCTCGGGAGTCAGCTTGCGGTTCAGCAGCACCAGGTCGCCTTCCCTGCCAGCCTTACGGCCAGCTTGTGACAGCGAAAGGTTGGCCATCTTCAGGTCGGTACGACGAGAAGACAGGTCAAGCGGCATACCGTTACCGAAGTAAATGAGAGAGTGAACGTCGTAATCCATTTCGTTTGTTCCTTGTGTGGTAACTACTTGCAGGGGTTGAGAACTAGCATTGACTGGAGCCGCGGTGGGTCCAGTCGGTACAGCTTCTTGGGGGACGCCGTACGTTGGTTGCGAAAGCTCCTGGATGGGAGCTGCAGCCGGTTGGACAACATGTCCGTATTGGCGATTGGCGTTTTCAAACCAGTTTGATTGCTGGAGTGCTGGCGCCGGTTGTTGTTGCATCGGAGGCGCGGCTGGTGCAGGGGAGGAGCCCCACTGAGCACCAAGTGTGTTACCGGCCGGGGAGTTGTTACCCGGCGGAATACCACCACTGAACTGCGGCTGATAGTTGTTGTGGAATGGTGCTGGCTGTCCGTACACGTTATTTCCTTGCGTTGGTGGTAGAAAAACGCGAAAGTCCACCATCTGAAGAGTGCGAACAATCTCGTTGTAGGCGCTGTTATTGTTATAAGCAGCGCTAAGGTCATGCGATGACAGCGTATTGCGTATGCCTTGATGGGCCACGCCCTTCACGCTAGAGAGCAGACCGAGGATCTGATCTGCAGCGTTGGGGATATACGCCTTTATCGATGCTGGACTATCGTTGCGACCGACGCAGTCTAAGAAGGCTTGTCGGATAACAAAATCAACGACCATGCGAAGGTCGCTGCTCTGGTAGTTATTTACAACCAGACAATTCAGCATGTAAATCCGCATCGCATTACGCGACGATGCGTCCATGGCCCGGTTAAGGACCTCGGCCGTTACGAGAGGCACCAGCTCTTGGAGCTGAGGAGGTAGCCCCTGGATCATGACCGGCGGAACGTTGTTTGGAGCAAACACCGTCCGTGGCACAATCAAGTGCGAGAATGGAATTTCCATAGATTTCCTTTTAAAGATCAAGATAAGTATATGTGATTAAAATCACATACAAACTAACACTTAACACTTTCGTGCAAGCAGCTCGTCCACCCTTGCCAGCTCTTCCTTGAACTTGGGGTTCTCTAGGACTGTACCCGTTTTTGGATCGGTGATCACATACGGGTTGATGCGAAAGATCGGGATCGGTTTGGTCTTCTGCAGAAAGAGTATGCTTCCGCACATCATCTGCGGGGTGTTCAAGTGATGCTCTTCTGAGATGGTGAATCGGGTTTTGCCCGAACCATTTCCTGGAGAGGACTCCTGCAAAGCCAGCCGCGCCGTCATCTTGTAGTAGACGTGGTCACCTGAATAGGAGACCACCTCGGCCTTCTTGCCCTTAGCGGAGGTCAGGGCGAAGATCGCACGCGGACTGAACTTCCGGATGAACCGGTCTTTCACCGCAGCATAGGAGGGTAGCGCGTTGTTGCTGTCCTTCATCAAAGCGTACTTGTTCGTGAAGATCATGTACGTGATTGGGGCCAGCACCTCTCGCAGCGCATCCAAGTATTTACCGTAGTACTTACCGCCAGCGTTCATCTTGAGGTCTTGGTAGTCCAAAGCCAACAAGGCTAACAGATCGGTAAAGTTTTCGACGCGATGACCGTTTTGCATCAGCTTCTCGATTGAGTCATCGTCCATGTAACTGTCGGACGACTGAAAATGATCGTCCACCATCTTAAGGCGCTTACCGACCTTGAAGTTGGTGTTGAACAAGATCTCGGCCAGACTCAGATGCCACGATAGCTCGTCAAAGATCTTTTCGCCTTCCAGGAAACTCGGGAAGTTATCCAAGACGTAATAAAGACCGGTGACCAGACTCTTGGTCCTTGCGTTCCACTTGTTATTTGGGATCGCCAACACATGCTCTGTTGGACTGAATGTGTTCAAGACATAGTCAGGTGGAGGAGTCCGGTCGTATGCAGAGGACACAATGGTCCAGGCATCCTTGGGATAATTCTTCTCGTTGACATGATTGCGAACGCCCAAAATTGGTGTAAAGCCAAGGTACTTCTGGAACGCACCTAAGACACCATGACGGCAGAACAGATAGTGCGCAAGCACGCTGTTTGCTTTGGTGGTGGCACGTCGACGACCAGCAGAGCTTTGCCGATACACGTTGCCCCAGGCTACGAAGCCAGAGGTTCTCTCGCCGTCTACCACGATGGAGTGGTCGAGCTCAGAGATGTTCATCTTGTATTGGTTCAAGTGAACAAACAAGTGGCGCGCTTCCGGTGAGATCACCTTGTCGGCGAGGACAGGGATGATGTGATGCAAGGGCCCACCTAGGTGCAGTGTACCGCCAGGACCGAAGTACGGAAGGTACAAGTGAGGATCAGGGATAGGCATGCCGCGATACTCGATCTTCAGCTTGGTCAGGAACAAGTCCGACTGGGCAAGCTCAAACGTCCGTCGGGGGTTTCTTGGGCGACTAGCCACATCAAACTCTTCTTGCGGAGTGCACGGCTCGATTCCGATAAACTTAAGGTTACCGTCCAGCAGACCGTCGTATGCTTTGTGAAGAACGGCTTTCAGCCGAGGCAGCATGTGCTTAGCCTCGTGACGGATATAGCCCTCCATCACTTGGTCGTTCATTCGTGGGGTAACGAACAAACACAAATCCGCAAAACTCTTGTCCATGATTTTCCTTTCATCGTCGGGCTAGCAAAGCCCCGCCACAGAATGCTGCCAGGATCAAGGGCACGACTTTAAGCCATTCCTTGGTTTCTTCCCTGGCGGTAGAACGCTCGTCGTAATAATCGTCTCGGACAGCCCGACGTGCGTCAAGCTGGTCTTTAAGCTTCTTGATCTCAAGCGCACGTTCGTTTGCTTGGGATTCAAGTTCCAGTATCTTTTGCTTGTTTTCCGCCTCACTTACAGTAAGCAGGTGTTTCAGCTCGATCTCCTTCTGGCGGAACTCCGCTTGGGTGCGCTCGAAGGTCTGGATTAGCTCGGTATGCCGGTTCTTCACCAACAGCTCGGGGTTGCCGGCACTCTCTGCCTCCTCGCGAGTAGCATATAAACCGTACTGGACAGATGCTTCTGCCATGGTTAGCCTCTTGCACTCGGACGTAGACTCGGACCTGCCGACATCCGTAACGGTAGTCACGTAGACACCATCGGGTCTCTGCGAGTCTACTACCGTCGGGATTCGTAGCACCTGATTGCTGGCGAATGTAAATCTTTCCTTGTACATGCGCTGGTTGTCTACGATCTCGAAAAGGGTGCCGGTGGGGCGACCTTTTACATAGTCCTGATGGCCTGCAAGCTCGCGGCCCTTCAGAGATTCCGGATGCAAAGTCTCGACATGGTAGTTCTCGACACAGAAGACGAAGCCCGATGCCTTGTCGAACAAGACTCTAGCGTCGATAAGATCTTTGAACGGGATTTCACGCACCAGCAAGGTGCTGTTGAAGTTAACGACTTGTCTTCCGTTGATGTTCTCGCCTAGACCTCGGTAGAGTTCAAGACGATCGTCAACCAATGGTCCGACGGTGCCAACAGTCATCTCAAGACCCGAATAGATTGCCTTGAGGTTGTGGTCACCGTAAGTGTTGTAACGCACACGGACCTCCACGCAGGGGTCCATGAGGTTGGTGCCGGCCGGAGCCGGCGGCAGGAACGTAGGGATGTTATTGCGGTCGATAACCACAATCTGGACCGACGTGCGATTGATGAAGTCAATGACACGGTTATGCGTGGAAGTATCAGCCTGGTGGGAAGCCGGTGATTTTGTCTGGCAGTTGTAATAGCGTGGTTCGGCTATATGCATAAGTAAACTCCAAGGAAAGCTCAAGTTAAGTATATATGCCCACACTCAGCTAGAAACAGTGCACTCCAGCCAGGCCGAAGCCTGGCTGGAGCGTCTTACAGTGCTTTGGCCCAGTCGTTAACGACGGTCTCAAGGGACTTCTCAAAGTCCTTCCACTTCACGTACTTGCCCATCGGGATCACACCACAAGCCTTTAACAGTTTGGCAGTGTAGTCCGCGTGGTCTAACTCACCCTTGCCAGGAAACGCTTCGGTCAGGTAAGCCCGGGCCATATCCCGGACCGACTTGACCAACTCAGGGAACTCGTCCTTGAGATAATGCGTCTTGATGGCACTTCGCTTACGTTCGAGGTGCCTACGAATGGTAACCGGTTCGTTTTCGGTGATAGACATTGAAGGCTACGGGATCACAGGCCTTCCAGATCGAACGTTACGTCCTCGTCGGCAAAACCAGAGACGATGCCGCCCAGAGGGTAGTTACCGCTGCGCTTCTCTTGAGGAGAGCCTTGGTTCTTGTTGATGTCGATCCAACGATTCATGTAGGACAGTGGATTTTCACTGACGATACGGTGCGGGTTAGGTTTCTTGAACGTGGCGTAGATGTCATTGACGGCATACAGAGCCCAGTCTTCCAACATCTGGGGCGTCACACCGGGCAGTTGGTAGCCGTTGGCAAACAGGTGGTTGTAGTTCCAGTGCAGCTCGTCTTCCAAGCAACCGGAGATCAGCTCTTCGATCACGGGCCAGACACGATCGATGGCCTGACGTGAATGTTCCACGGTCAGTTCGTGACCGATCACGTACTTACCACCCTTGACGTGGATCGTCCACTCTTCGGTCATGATCTTCTGCACGGTATCCACGATCGGCATGAATGCGCCCAGCTGCCCGATGGCAAAGGTAACGGCGAACGACACCATGAACTGCAGGCGCTCCAAGACAAACACAGCAGCCACAAACAGCATGGCCCCTTCAATGGCCTCATCGCTGTCGCGGGCGATCAGACCGAGGCCCACCTTATGGCTGATCTCTTTGACCCGACCCATGACGGTGGCCACGCGAGAAAGTCGACGGGCCGCCTCATGGTTCTCGACGATGCCCCTGAACACGTCGGCAGCGTCACCGCCGATGCCATAGCGTTCAATTTCTTCATAGGCCAGCGCGTGCAAGGATTCGTTGTCTCCCACGCGACCATAGAAACGCCACAGATCAGGGTCCGTAACAAAAGGCGCCACTACAGGAGCCAGCGAGTTGGCTACCACATGGTCGCCTTCGTATTGCCAGGCCAAGGTTTCCAGCATCACTCGGCAAAGACCTTCGGGGCGTGTCTTGAACTCGACTGCGCATTGCTCGAGCTCGAACTCGTGCTCATCCCAGTCCATGGACTTCAGCTTCTTGTACAGATCAAAGATTTCGGGGTGGCGCCGTTCGGCGCTAGACGTGATGCCGCGATGGCCTTGCAGGAACATACTGCCGTTGAACGTTTTATTCTCAGTGGACAGATCAAGAACAGAGACGGGAACAAGAGCTTTGTTGGGGTTAGTCATGATTTCAGTGGTTTGTTAACATAGTAAAGGAAAGGGGACTAAAATTTACACAGGAACCGAGGCTCCTGTGTAAACTTAGCGTTTAAATCGAACAGACGCCGCCAGCACAGTTGGAGCGCGCGGATCCAGACTGGACATAGACAGTGACATCGGAGTTAACTTGCTCCTTAGCCTGGACCGATGGGATTGAACCCAAGGTGTCTACTTCCGTCGTCAGGGAGTTCTGATAGTACTTGGTTGGCACACCAAAACGCACGCGGTTCAAGAGATGGCTGAAAAGCTTCTTCTTGTTCAGGATCGG
>JACCEA012277210.1_pt1 | contig 21162 bp, 19 predicted proteins | sample 7449851 | NCBI WGS metagenome assembly JACCEA01 (sample SAMN15323453, study PRJNA562643) | freshwater metagenome | isolation source: river surface water | place: USA:Blue River Watershed | collected 2017-08-18 | reverse complement strand
CTACAGGCTTTGGATACCACATCCAACGAAACTCAAGCACTAGTTCTCTCCCCAACCCGTGAGTTAGCAGAGCAAACACAAAAAGTCGTTCTATCCTTGGGAGATTTCATGAATGTTCAATGTCATGCTTGTATCGGAGGTAAGAGTGTGGGTGAAGACATTCGCCGTCTCGATTATGGTGTTCAAGTCGTTTCGGGTACTCCTGGACGCGTTTTTGATATGATCCAAAGAAAGAATCTACGTACCCGAAATGTTAAGATGTTGGTAATAGATGAAGCTGATGAGATGTTGAACAAAGGGTTTAAAGAGCAAATCTATGATATCTACCGATATCTACCTCCAAGTACTCAGGTGGTATTAGTGTCTGCTACATTACCACAAGAGGTTTTGGATATGACGAAGAAATTTATGAATGAACCTGTAAAAATTCTTGTAAAACGTGATGAACTTACATTGGAAGGAATTAAGCAGTTTTTTGTTGCAGTAGAACGCGAAGAGTGGAAATTTGATACTTTGTGTGATTTATATGATACATTGACAATTACCCAAGCGGTCATTTTTTGTAATACAAAGAAAAAGGTGGACTGGTTGGCAAGTAAAATGAGAGAAAATAACTTTACAGTGTCTGCAATGCATGGTGAAATGCCTCAACGTGAGAGAGATGCTATTATGGAAGAGTTCCGCTCAGGTGGTTCACGCGTTCTTATTGCCACTGATGTTTGGGGACGTGGTTTGGATGTTCAGCAAGTATCGCTTGTCATTAACTACGATCTACCGAATAACCGCGAATTGTATATACATCGTATTGGTAGATCGGGCCGTTTTGGTCGTAAAGGTGTTGCAATCAACTTTGTCAAAGAAGAAGATGTTCGTATCCTTCGTGATATCGAACAGTATTATTCAACTCAAATTGATGAAATGCCTATGAACGTCGCAGATTTGATTTAATTACTTATAACTAAATTATCCACATTGTTGATGCTATGCTGGTTTACCACTCAGCTGTTTTCTTAAACTGCTAATTTCTTTGTTCAATTCACTCAACCTGGCTTCTACTTTCTGCAATCTGGTTCTATCAGCAAGGCTCTTCAGTCCTCTCACTTGCAACCTGAAAGAAACATAAAATTATTACAATTACATATCCGATACCCCAAACTTACTTTTCACTCTCCTCCATAAGACCGTTTTTTTCAGTCATACATCTTGTTAAGTCACGTTCCATGGAATCGAAATTGCTCATAATTTCACTAGTTCGTTCCGTTGCAAATGGAGTAGCAACATTACTTCCAATAGCCTGACCCAATGGTTTTCGACCTCTTCCTTCTCCAGTAATTGACATGGACACACCATCTTCGGGACCAGTTTTCCTACCTTGCAAAAGATTTGCTAGACTGTTATTGTTTGTGCGATCGGGTACCTGGTTGGTGTTTGCGGCAGCACTATTTCTCCTCAACTCCGAAACTTCTCCAAGAGCAGAGGACAAAGATTTTGGTGCAACTGATTTTACTGCACTCATTGAACCACCCAATGAAGATGAAGAATTTTCTGCATAATTACCATACGGCTGTTTAGAGTAATCTTCATCATACCTGCTTCCGTAATGAGAACCACTTGTCCCTCCTCTGTTGGCGGAACTATATGTTGCATCTATGCGTGGTGGGACAGGAGGCACATATACAGGAGATGGAGGCACATACGGAGGCTGCGAAGGTGTAGAATAGCTTCTACTACCACCACTGTTAAAACTATTTTGTGCTTGCTGTTGTTGTAACTGATTTCTTAATGTTCCGACTTCTCCTTGTAGATTACGATAATCATTTTCTAACGTGGAAATATGGTATCTTGCTTGATGTAACTCTCTCTCGCTTGCTTCAAGTACAGTACAACGTTGTTTGAGATTATCATTCTCCATAGTGGCATTTTTAAAATTTCGTTCCAATGACATCCAATCCGACATCATACGTCCAATTTGAGTATTTTTCTCCCCCAGTTCATTCTTTATCGCCAAATTGACTTCTTCTAATTTCCTAATATTTGCTTGAAGATCAGAAATAATTGATTGTTGTCTACGCTCTTCTTCGTCAAAATGTTTACGAAGATCATTCAATTCTTTAACTGTAGTTTGATTGTCTCTTGTCAGGTTTTCATTTTCTCCTTTACAGCGATGAACTTCCATTTTCGTCTTATTTAACTCAGTCTTCATTGATAATAGTTCTGATTTCATTGAAGATGAATCATCTTGTCTACGATAAGTATTTTGCTCAATTTCTTCTTTTTGTTTTATTAAAAATTCCATATCAATTTTCATCATCTCTAATTCTTTTTGAAGTTGTTCATTATCACGAGAATAATTAATATTGACTTGTTGTTGTTCTTGAAGTTCTAATTTCAAACGTTCAATATGTTGTTCCGTTTTTAGTGATGTCTCTTGAATGATAGCATCTTTAGACTTTTTTATAAACTCTATCTCTTTTTGTAAATCTAGATTTTCTTTCTTTAACATGGATATAGTGGAGTATAATTCAATCATATCATCATTCGGTGAAGGTTCTGATACCGAGTTCTTTCCAAGTCCATTAATAACATATGAAGCATTAGTATTGTACACAGGATATGAATCATTTGTACCAGAAGGGGTGGGCACAAAAGATGGGGAAACGCTGGCACCGGCAAGGAGTTGCAGCAAGTCAGTATTATCACCAAGTACAGTAAGTGACGATGAGGGCATTTCCGCTTCCTCCTCTTGTTCATCGTCAAATGCGTGATTCTCAATGACCGATGAGAGAGCAACTAAAGAAGGCTCATGGTCAATGTGATTCATTGCGTTCATTCTCTTCGATGATTCTTCTGGTTGTGGAATTTTATAATCCACTATCATGGGTCGAATTGGTGTATCATCAAATGACTGCGGTGCTGCTTTGTCAGATGTGCTGTAACTCATAGATTTGTAATCGTTTCCATTTTGTGAAGGATGAATACGCATTGAATGAGAACTAGTTTCGCTGTGATCTCTTGTGGTTACGGGTGCAGGAAGTGCATGTTTCGCCGCCAAAATTTCCTGAAGTGATCTAGCTTTCCCACTTTTCTCCATAGTTTCTAATACTAATGCCAAGACCAGACGCCCAATGCCAATTATAGATAAGCTTATTAAAAAAAAAAAGGACAAACGGTGGGGATTTGCGGTTGGGATCCGCCACAGCAGCTGCCGGCGTTTTGGCGTTGCCACAGCAGGCCAGCAGCAGCACACCAAAAAGAGCACAACGAGAGAGGCGAGAGCAGCAAAATAAAATTCCAAATGTGGAATGGTCATAATCTTTAGATAAGTACGATTACAGTCAGACACGACAGTGCGGCCAATAGCTGATTTTCCTTTTCTTTTATGAAAGAGATAGATATGAGAAATTACAATTAGTTGGTGGATTCAGATCGTAAGAATATGTCCGAGTCTATGTCAGGCGACCAATCATGGAAGACTCTGATGAGCATGACTTTACAATCTGTTGCGGTTGCCCTGATCCGTTACGAAGAGAACCGCAAGATGAGGAGTGATACACAGTTTTTCCATAATCGGTCATCATGGAGAGAATTAAGGAAAATTCAAAAAGAAGGGATAGAAGAGGTCAAAGAGTTGATACGATGCTTGAAAAGTAAATCGAAATTCCTTTTGAGTTGTGCAACCCCCCATGATGACAGCGAATATGTTGTAACTGAAGATCTCAATAGCACTTTGAAGTCTACTAAGAGAAAAATATCTCGCCATACCGCTGGAGCATTGGCGGTTAATTATCTGAATGAACTGGATAGCACATGCGCAAAGAATATGGCCAAAACAGCGCATTCGATCGATCAAGAACTGGTACCGGCTTTATCAGAGCAGTTGCGTACCTACGAGAAAGATTTGCGAAAACTGTGGGAAAAAGGAAAAATTCTGATTGTGGCTTGGATTTCGATTGACGCGAGAGTATGTCATTATTACAAATTGCTGGAGATGCAAAAGTGTTTAGATAACACAGATACTTCTGGGAGTTCTTCATCACGTGATTTGTTACAAAGTTCAAACATGTCGATCGATTGTTGGTTAGCACTCACGAAGTACTCTGCAGCGGTTCAAAGATTTGACAAGACATGTGATCTCGTAAACAAACATTTTCGAGCATTGTTTCTGGCGGCAAAAGATATAGAGCATTTGAGAGTTAAGATCATAGCCACTTCTGCAGGTTTATATTCTCAACATATTTATGCTATTGTTTTTAAAGCACCGTTGTTTTGTTTTTCCTAGAGACGGCATCGATAAAATTGATGGAATGCTGGCAATGCAATGTAGTAGCATGTAAGAATGCCTCAGGTAACTTTTATCCGTAGTGTATATTGGCAATACATTCTATGCTGCGGTTGTTCTTTAGGGAACGCGAAACAAATTCCGATCTTGCTTAGCAGTAATGAATTAGCATTGGGTGAAGAAATTTCGAGACGTGTTCGCGAAGAAGAGAGCTTGGGAAATAGTATATCTAGCTCTTCCAGGCTATCAGAATCCCCCAAAAATGAAGAAATATTCGTCGATGAATTTTCGAGATTAATGTTAAATCCAAGCATTCCACTGTATCTTCCACATATTCATCGGAGCTTCTTGTGTGGTATGGAGAATGCTGGAATAATATTGACAAGTTGGGATCCTGTGTTGATAGTGATTACACGTCAAAAAATTATGCACTTTTTCAAATTACCCTTTGGTACCGATATCCAATTTTCGATAGAAACTGGATTTTCAAACATCATTGGATATCATTCTCTATTTTTTGAGAAGGATTTGGCTTCCCTCCAATCGTCAGGATGGGAAGAAGCCAAAGTTGAAAATATCGAGCTCGCCAACTTATTAGATAATATTGGATTACAATATTTGGAGGACAAAAGCCTGTCAGACTTGAGAAAGTAAGTATTTGCAAGCACAATGGCTCCTCTCTGTGCTTACGAAATATGTTGCGAATTTGAACAATTCATTAGGCATGTTGCTTTTACGATGGATTTGGATACATTTGTAGACCCTATTTTTTCTATGAATCTTAATTGTTGTACTGCACAACTTACGCCAAGTCCAATAGCAAGCGAAAATTTGATTACGATTATTGAAGTTATCCCATCTCCGAATTGGTTTTCATTTTGGTCTTACTCAGAAAAGAGGTGAGATGTGTAAAAGATTGCATTGTGAGCACCATTTCATTACTTGTAATGTTGCGTAGAATTACTTTGAAAACTCTTTCGCAGCGTGATGCGGTGGACTTGATTGCTTTGTTTAAAGTCAATTAACTTCGGTGTTTAAGGTGAAAAGGTAAAGGCAAATATTGAAGACCACAATTCACATTCGTTGGATGCCCCATGCAGATACTATTGATGATAAAAGGCGGAAAGAATGGCTATTGCAATCCGGTATGATAAATCTACCTACTCAACCCAGTTGGTAAATTCTACAATTTGGGTCATTGGTCCAGGGTGCCTCTATTGTGGTTTGTTTTGGATGGTTATGATCCTCTTCTTTTTGATTTGATGGTATCATCACACTTCTGAAAGAAGATGAGCAGATCTTTGAAGCTATCGTGGTGTAGAATAGAGAGCACCACTAATCGTACGCATTATATTGAATAACATCAGCAGGTTCTTGAGAAGTGGATGTATATTCTATTTATTATTATGCTCATTTTGGCCTAACACAATATCTATATGCCAATAAATATTATTATATCGCACTGAATTGTACTTTTTAAACGCATAGGTATGCACTATACATGTGATAATAATCTCGAGTAGTACATATAGCTTGTTGACATAATCTCCTTGTGTATTGTTGTTTTGTATATTTATATGTTTGTAACTATGAATAATACAGAATACTTGGATTGCCTCCCGTTATAATTTGGACAAATATATATTGGAAACTTTGATACCGTTTCGTTAGTGGAGAACGATTCGTCTTCTAGAAGGTAGGAGTAAGAAAGCAGACTTACGGAAGGTTAGACAAATCATTGGTCATCTATTAGTTGTGAAAATAGCAGTAGTTTGTAGATATTTCGTTCGGGGTAGTGGTTCTAAGTTTATAAGTAACTTTATACAAAAATCTAATTTGAACAAATATATCAATATTAATTAGTTAAATGGATAGCTCTTTTCTGTATTTACCGGACAGTGCGTTTGATAGCTCGTTAGTATTTGAGTATAGTACTAAAAATTTCGTTTCTAATAAATACCGCAACTATTTTTTGCAAATCGGAATTTCTAGATTTTCACAGATTTGGGTCGATTTGGGTTAAATTTTACTTTTGTGCCCGCTGTCATATTATATTATTGGCTCCATTGATTGTTTATTTGCTTTTGTTTTTGCATGGATCGCACTCTGAAAACTTTGCAAGGCATCTTCTTTGAGCGATTAAATTGAAATGAGTTCAGCAATTGATAAAAACTGCACGTTCCTAATTTCCAACGATCGTGCGTCGGGTATTCAACAGGAAGACATTTGTAAAGACCTCGAGAGTAACGACGTGGAGTCAAAGATCAGGTAAAGTTATATTTACCCTAAAAAAAATTATGATCAAAATTTGTAATGAATTTTTTTCAGAGGTCTAAAGAATGCTATTTTTGCTTTATTGTCAAATGAAAACATGCCACGTGTGTTGATGACAGTGATTAGGTACGAAGATATTTTACATTATCTAAAGCATTATGTCACATGAATATAATTAGATTTTGCATCACTCAAGATGATCATCAGTTGAAGAAGTTGCTCATGCTGTATTGGGAAATTGTTCCAAAATATTCCGCAGATGGCAAACTGTTACCAGAAATGATTTTGGTGTGTAACGCATTGCGCAATGACTTGATAAGCCCAAATGAGTATGTCAGAGGAAGTATGCTCCGCTTTTTATGTAAAATGAAAGAATTTGAGCTCTTGGAACCTTTGGTACCTTCTGTGAAGCAATGTCTGGAACACAGACATAGTTACGTTCGTAGAAATGCTGCTTTGGCAGTGTACAGTATCCACAGAACCTTTGGTGAACAACTCCTTCCCGATGGTCCAGAATTGATGGAGAAATTTATTGCTGAAGAGTCTGATGTCTCTGCCCGCAGAAATGCATTTTTGATGTTGTTTAATGAGGCAGAGACGATCGCTATTGACTTTTTGAGCGCCAATCTTGAGAAAATGCAGACATTCGGTGACGGATTTTCGTTACTTGTTTTGGAGCTGTCGAGAAAAGTATGCCGCAAAGATCCTAATCAAAAATCAAGATTTGTACGTTGTTTGTTTGAAATGTTGAAGAGTGAATCTCAGGCAGTCTCATACGAGGCGGCGTGGACATTGGTCTCTCTGTCGACTGCTCCCACTGCTGTTCGTTCCAGTGCTCAGACATATACTACTCTTTTGAACACATCAAGCGACAATAATGTGAAACTGATTGTTCTAGATCGCTTATCAGAGCTGAAGAAGCACCATTCAAAGGTTGTTCAAGAAGTATTGATGGATATTCTTAGGGCCTTATCCTCTCCTAACATTCATATTTGCAAGAAAGCGCTTGCGGTTGCCATGGACTTAGTAAGTCCTCGGAACATTGAAGAAGTAATTGGTGTATTGAAGCGCGAAGTGATTCGCGCTCAAGAAACTGAAATGGAGCATTCTGAAGAATATAAAACATTGCTCATTCAAGCAATCCATAAATGCGCCACAAAGTTTGCTGAAGTTGCAGACTCAGTGGTATTAGTTCTCCTAGACTTCCTAAGTGGAGAGAGCGGTTATAATGTTTTGGTTTGTGTTAAGTCGATCATTGAACAGTATCCAACATTCCGTGGCACCATTATTCGCAAGATTATCGATAATCTCGACGAAATAACTCACGCGGATGCTCTTCGAGTTGCTCTGTGGATTCTTGGTGAATACGCTGATACCGTAGGGCCCGATGATTGCGGGTCAATGCTGACTGATGCATTTGAAGCTATTCGCTCTCTTATTGGTGAGCCACCGTTCAAGGAAATTGGGGAAGATGGTACTGTAAAACAAGAAGAAGCGGCCACTACAACTACTGTCACAAAAAATATAGTTCTCTCAGATGGAACTTATGCCTCTGTTACAAGTACAGAAACGGTTGGTGGTGCCAAAACGGAAGCTGACAAAATTCCTCATCTGCGCAGATTGATCTGCAGTAACGGCATTTTACTTGGTACTGTTGCCAGTGTCACGTTGACGAAGTTGGCACTGAAAGGAAAGAAGGACGCCAATCGAATGGCTTTTGGTGCTGCATTAATTGCTGCAGGTGTGGGTAAGTTTGCTGAAACCAAGCGAGGTAATCGCGTTGGAGTTCATGCAGATTGTATGGATCGTTTGACACAATGTATTCGTGTATTGATGGATCCAAACTTGCGCGAAAAGTTGGCTCCACTCTTTATCGAATCATGTCAGTCGGCGTATTCATCATTGGTTGTAAAACAAAAAGCTGCAAAAGTAAAAGCTGCTGAAGCGAATAAAAAGGCGAATCACTCCAATCCTGACGATTTGATCCAATTTCGTCAACTGCGTGCATTTGGTGTTCAAGGTGGTTTGGAGGTAGATTTGATGGATGCGGATGATATCTCTCGTGCTGTTGGTGGTGATCGTGGAGCTGCTGATGATTCAAAGCTGCGTCACATTTACCAATTGACAGGATATTCTGATCCTGTATATGCTGAAGCTACCGTGACAGTTCACGATTACGATATTATATTGGATATGCTTGTCATTAATCGCACTCCTAACACTCTTACCAACCTAACCGTTGAATTAGCAACCATTGGAGACTTGAAGATATTGGAACGTCCTCAATCACATACAATAGGACCTCATGATGAGCGGAGAGTGCGAGCCAGTATAAAAGTTTCTTCAACAGAAACTGGCCATATCTTTGGAACTATTGTGTTTGATAATGCATCCAGTGCACAGAAAACGTTTGTAAATCTTAATGATATTCAATTAGATATTATGGATTACATTCGCCCAGGTGATTGCAAAGGTGAAGACTTCCGCAGTATGTGGGCAGAGTTTGAATGGGAGAATAAAGTGTCAATTAATACCAATATTACTGACTTACATGAGTTCATGGATCACATCGCTAGCTCTACAAACATGACTATATTGACGCCGTTTGATGATAATGGGGTAAGTATATATGTTAAAGTGGTTAATTACAGATGGGTGACAGTCAAATAATTTAACAGGAAATGGCACAATCGAACTTTTTAGCTGCGAATCTTTACGCTCGTTCTGTGTTTGGTGAAGATGCTTTAGTAAATCTTTCAGTAGAAAAGAAAGAAGATTCAGATGGAAAGCTCACCGGATACATCCGCATTCGCTCAAAGACTCAAGGCATTGCATTGTCTTTGGGAGATAGAATTACATCCGTCCAAAGATTATCGCCCGCCAGTGGCACTACAGCAGAAGCCCCGGAGATACCATAGCTGAATAGTAGAAACTTTGATTTCTTTTTAACAAGTTTGTATTTTGATAATGATGATAATCATTAGTGAAACTTGAAAATTTTCGAGCTACAATTTGTAGGGAGAAAGTCAGATGAGGATGAAATTTGCAATCAATCATGAAAAATATTATTAAGTGGATTGCTGTGACCATTATACGCTACACGACACCATTGTCACAATACATAAACAAGCAAACACCACTGAGTTGCGATAATCTAGTCTTCTCTCAAGTTATGATCGAACCACAAATGATGATGCTAAAATAAAAACCACCAACCATGCCAATGGACATAACGAAACTTTACTATCCCATTTACCAGTAGTTAGTGCAGTACTATAGAAAAAATAATCGCGCTGATAAGGGGAATAATAAGATCTGAATGTTTTACTGACCTCGGAAGCGTATTGGCAGCCAATATTATCTGGGATCTTGTTGGCAACTCTGGCTTGATGCTTCTCAACATAAGTCAAAGGTGAACCCTTTTGCTGCTCAGCAATACCCATAACTACAGTGTTCCACATATTCATCAAATCATCTCTAGCTTTCGCATAAGTTGGGAAGCAATGAGATCCAAGCATCTCTTTAGCACGACTATATTCCTTGTTGTGAATGAGAACCTTGATTTGCATAGTCAAGAAAGCATCAACTTCATAATCGGTCATATACTTGCCATTAATGACAGTGTCAACGAACTTAGACATTTCATCATACCATAAGTTTTGTTGCAAGAAAAAGGAAATTTCAGTGATGAGGTTCAATGTGACGCGATGATAAGCATCAGAATCACCTTGGAAGTCACGATGCAATACTTCCCATGCCTTTTGATAGTATGGCCAAGCATCATCAGCAGTTGTTTGAAGAACTGCTAAGCAACGAGCAGCAATAGGATTTGGCTTCATCTCAAATGACTTAGAGAAATACTTCTTTGGTTCAGAGATGAAACCGCGCTCGGTATAAGCAATACCAAGGTGAAGGGCATGTAACCATGTCAAACCTTGAGTTTTGACACTGTTCTCTACCACATTCAACCAACGATCAGTTGTTTGATACGAAAGTGGTAACTTCTTTAGAGTTGAAGAAGAGAATTTACCAGTTTGTAATAACTCTAACCAAGGTAATGCTTCTTTGTATCCAAGAGTATCATTAGCAGGCAATTGGAAGACTAAACCTGGTGCTAATTGATGACCAAGAAGCATTTCCTCCAATGCACCCCATGGCTGACCAGTCACCAAAATCTCAGAAGGAGGAAGAGTAGCATGAGCTTGAAAGAATTCATCTAATTCATTCACAGTCTCTTTCGGCATACCTTCAGAAGATTTGATCCAATTGTCAATCTCAGTCAAAGCAGCTTGATATTCTCCTCTCAAAGCTGCTTCATCACCAAAGAAACCTTTGAACCATTCAGTCCATTCCAAAATAGAATTCTTTGGGACAGGAAAATTTTGCATCTGAGTTGGTGCTGGACCAACTTGTAACTCAGTGTAGTCACCTTGACGCTTTCCACCACCAGCTAAGAAATCTTGCATGAATCTACCAGGTCCACTTTGTCCCCAGGTATAGAACTTTGTACCATTCAATGGATGTCCATGAATCAAAGTAAAACCTTTGTCTTCTTCTTGAGAGTGTCCTAATAGTATAGATAGATAAATAAACATCATAATCACACAACAATATACGGCTTACCAATATATGGAGTATAAACAGTGTCAGGAATTCTTAAAAACATATCACCAATCTGATGATTACCAATATAAGAGTTATCAGTCATCCAAGCATTCTTATATCCAGTAAAAGAAGCATTTTCAATGGCTTCAGCAAAAAATGGCCATGGCGCATTACGCATCGGATCACGACTGGTTTCAGCAACATGAGTAGCAGGGGCATAGATACGAGTGGATGGCTTGGAATCAACAGCAACACAAGTCCACCAATACCCTCTCAAATCCTTATCAGTTGGATTCGTAACACGAGGATGTGCTATGAAAGAATTGTCAACAAGAAGCATATCAACTTGCCAAACAGTGCCGTTGTAGCGATCGAACTCGTACACACGCAACATTGGACCCTTCTCAGTATCGAGACGAGATAAGAACACTTCCGTCTCAGAAAAAGCAGAATGACCAATAATACCAGGTGACCAATTCCATTCTGCACCACCAGCTGCCCAAGACTTTAAGGCACCAATATTGGCAGGTTGATGAGCTCTATTCGCATAGAGTAACTCCTTCTCACGCTTTTTATCATAAATTCCCCAAACCTTACCAGAGTATTGTGGAGTAATAGTAACTTTTAAATCTTCGTTTTCCATTGTCCAAATACTGATATCTTCTGGAGTACGATCACAATTCCAAAGATCCTGCGTAAGGTATGGTAATTGAGGACTTCTCATATCTTCCATCGCACCTTCAAAAATGTCATCACCACAAGAGTCATCAGGTGTAAATTGTTTTGGTGTTCCACGTCCACCACCAATTTTTACACCAACTGATCCACCTTCAATAGAACCTTGTTGAAACAGAAAGTTTGGAAGAAGACTGCCTGGGAGAGTGTCAGAATTGAGAATGTTCATGGTGGTGTGTTGCACAGTGACTTTCTCATCTGCACGAACTCCACTCATCGCAAACACGCTTGCAAAAAAAATTGACTTGCTGGCCTTTAACATGGTAGCGACAATTACTCAAAGTAGAAAAAGTGCAATACCAAATAATGAATTAATTTTGCTCGCCATCCCACATCCCATCCATCTGGCATGACTTGAACTTGAAACCACACAAAACACTTAGGATTGCTAAAATAGAGTTTCGAGAAACTCGTTTTGTTCTGTTGAGAGAAAGACTGTTCTCCTGAAACTGACTCTCTTTCCCACTGATTTCGTGGAATGACTATAATAATAACATTATTTTCGCTGAAACATCATCAATGCGATATTTTCCAAGGAGCACTGATAGTCAGGAGTTGGTGGTGTGAAAGAGAACTGAATAGTTTTTCAAGACATAAAATTAATTTCTTTTCCCTTTCTGCCATCAACATTTCAATTTTCAATTGAACCTGACACACACCGACCAACGAACGACCAACAAACATTTTATTTGGAGGAGGTATGGCTACAACAACAAATTCTGATGTACGAACGTCGATCATATCGATATGTTCAAATCAAGCCTTGAATTCACAACAAAAGGCATTTCAAAGCCAACAAATTATGGGCGGACTATGTTCATTTACACGAATGCAACAACAATCAAATAATGCAAAAACTTGTCAACATTATAAAAATAAAAAATGTTCACAATTTCATTTTGATTGTTGTCAGATTCGAGATCCCTGTCATAGATGTCATTTAGCACGTGGTTGTGAACAACGACCGCCTTTAATATCATCGATTATTTGTAGTGAATGTCAAGTGCAACAATTACCTTCACAATATTGCAGTAATGCTACTTGTCTAGTGAAATTTAGTAATAGTTATTGTGAGAAATGCAAAATTTGGACGGATGTGGAAATTTTTCATTGCGATAAATGCGGAGTCTGTAGAGTTGGGAAAGAATCAGAAGTTTTTCATTGTGATAATTGTGAAGCATGCTTTGGTATTGAAGGCAGGAGCCATCATCGTTGTGCAAAAACCAAGTTGAAGGATACCAATTGTCCAATTTGTTTAGAATCTGTCCATACTGCCCAAAAAGCCAGTAACATTTTACCATGTGGACATGTTGTGCATGGTGAATGTTGGAAACAAGCAGCAACTCGAGGTGAATATCGTTGCCCAACTTGCCGAAAATCTCTCGTTAATATGAGATTGGTATGGAATAACATTCGTAATTCTATCGCTCTGCAGCCAATACCGAGAGGATTTTTCCCCATCAAAGAAGGAGATGTTACAACCTCACCTTTTGGTGATTTTGTTTTAGTTCGAAAGCGACTAGTGATGGACTGTCCGGTCGATCAACAAAATAATAAAGATAAAATAATGTGGGAAGGATACTTTCCTAATTGGCAACTCTCAAACGGTTCGGTTACAAAAGCTTTCCTTCAAGAGAGTGTTTTGGATAAAAAGCGTGCTTTGCAAGTGTGGTGCTTTGATTGTGAGAATAAGTCCACTACCCAATTCCACTTTTTAGGATTGGAATGCAAAAATTGTGGAGGCTTTAATACTACTCGTGAATAAAAATTAGGATTGACGTGTGTTTCTTAATTATATAAACAATTACAAAATGAAAACCGAAACCTGACATCCATTTCTTAGTATTAATGCTTGATTGCTTCAGATTTGACTGGTCGTCCCATCAAATGCACATGAGCATCTTCAATTTTTAATTCACCAGAGATTATTGCTGCAACGGCACTAAAAATTGGGAGATCGAGCCCACATCTTCTAGCAAACTCAACTGCCACTTTTGCTGTTGGGACACCTTTGTGAACATCTAGCGTAAGAAAAGCAGGACGATGTTGTTAAGATCAGCTGGTTTTACCTTCAACAGTCATGTGACTTGTTACATCCTCCAGTTTCTCCCCTCTGCACATTGCACACAAGAGTTGACGCAAAAGTACCAACTAATATTGACGTAAACTTACTTGCTCATTTGAAATCCTAATGTTCTGTTTCTAGAAAGAGCACCAAACGCAGTCAAAATCAAATCTCCTACGCCGGAAAGGCCACTAATAGTTTGAGGTTCTCCCCCCATTGCTTTACAAAGCGATTGGAGCTCCAACGATGATCTAGTGATGTAAGCAGCCATTGTATTTATTCCTCTATTAGAAATAGCTATGAGATTCGTAAATTGAATGCGATGAGCCCTTACAATCCCATTCCTTCAATGATTCCAGCACCTATGGCAAGAGGATTCTTGAGTGCTCCACCTAATTGAACACCAATAACATCCTGTGTTGTATAGCATCGAAAGTGCAACGTTGTCAAAGATCTTTGAATTGTTACCGCGTGATATAGAAACTTGCTAGCGACGACAACTAAATAAACATAAAAATAGAAGAGAGCATGTCAAGGATGGATGATTGGATACTAAGCTTGCACAAACCGGCGGTTGGATGCCCTATCATCATTTCCTTTGCAAAAGATGGACCAGACAAAATAGCATAGGGTTGATCGCGACCTAAGGCTTTATTAATAGCCTCGGATAGCAAGCAATTCCCTTCCAAATAAAGTCCTTTAGCAGTGTTACACAATAATAAATCAGGATGAATGAGGTCCTTGTGGTCAACCAGCCAACTTGGAACCTGATTTAAAGGCACCATGACTTACGACGTAACAAAAAATAACCATAGCAAGCACTTACCAACTGAGTTGGTATCGCAAGAATTGCAAAATCTACATCTATTAAAGCCCTCTCGACTGTGTCAACGGCAACAATATTAGAAGATAATTCGAAATCCGACAAATAATGAGGATTTCTGTGATTTTGATTTATGGAATCTACCACCTCCTTGTTCCTAGCATAGAGTTTCACATTATTGCCTGCACGAGCAGCTATTTCGGCAAGCGCTGTTCCAAATGAACCAGCTCCGATGACTGCAACATTCTTCTTGAAATTATCTGAATCGTCTCCTTTTGCTAATGGATCCATTGCCTCTTTTGAGTGGTTAGAGCCAAAATTTGGTGGTATGAAGAAGAGAGAGGTGTTATTGTTGCAAGCACCTGCAATACCATTAAATAGTGCATCATCCGATCTCCGATCTGGAATATTGATTCAATCAGCAGTCATCATTCACTGACGAGGACTGTATAGCATCATCATGAAGAGGATAGAGCAGCATTGGTGTACATATAGGCCGCTAGGCAGCAGCTTTGCTCTCTCTGCTGTGGGGTGGATGTGGGATGATGCCGGCCACAGAGATGGCCCCGCTTTGCGGCCTGCTGCTGCTCGCCGCGTGCTGTGTTGCGACTACTGCTGCTGCCTTATTACGACGCACAATACACCTATATTACTTAAAAATTACAATACTTCTTATAAAATAAATGATGGAAATTCAAAGATACAAAATATCACGACCGATACCTTCATATAGTAGCAAATTCAACATTTAAGATCATGGCACTGTTGTGTGTTGCATTGGTTGGCAAATGGAATGAGCCCCTCTATTTCTTTTGCAAAGAAGAAGCTTCAGAATATCTGCACTTGCAAATGATTGCGCATAGTGCACTGGATGTAATTGAAGAACGAAAAAAAAGGTATAGTGTTTTTCGTAAACAACAAACATTTCTCGATTAACTTTTTTATCTCGTTACAGAGCCTTGGCAGCAACGACAACTTTCGATATGTACTTCGGGCAACTGTTTCCGATTGAAGATTACAGGGTTTACGGCAGTTATACAAACACTCACAATAAGATTATAATAATATGTGATAATTCTGGCTCTGAAAATATTGGTATCCGAGAAACGTTGACGTCATTAGCTGCTTCATTTATTCATGCTGCACAAAATCCATTTCAAGAAGTAGGGAAACCGTTCAAATCAAAAAAACTGGAGCAATCTATTCAACAAATTGTTACCAAACACAACAGTCTTGTTCTCCGGAAACGTTAACAACTTCAAAAGATTTTGTTCAGAGTAAATTTTTATTAAACGATGAATAAATTAAAATTCCTAGAATAAATGCATACAAACATTACTTACAATGTCACCTGTCGGACACCATCTTTATCGACAATTTTTACAACAAAATGTGGCTGAGAAATCAAAAATCGAGTGTGCAGTTCGTGGATGCATTTTCTAAGAACATCTAAGCCTTCATCCAGAGTCATATTTGCTCGCCAATCTCGATCGAATATTGAGAGGACGAAATTTGAAGCATAGCCATGTGCTGAGAAGTTAACCTTCGCCATCGATGCAAGGTAATCCATATGATATAATGCGATTTCGTTGGGTTGATCAAAACCAGCCAGCAGAAGGTTTGTTTGGTACGGTCCTCTTCTCAAGGCTTTCGCCAACTTTTAATAGAGAATTAAAATAAATCACCCACAATTAGTTAAAAAAACTGGTGTGCGTTACCTCTCCTCGAATGAAATTTGCAGCTGCATGTGTTCCCAATTGAACATCATTATTCAGTTCATATAATTTTAGATTCTTTTGTACATATTCATTGAAGGTCTTAGTATCAGCTGCGACACCAGACCCAGCAAGTAACTTGTGTGAGTCAAGCTCCATGATCTAAAATGAAGAATAAGCTCTGAAATAAATCATTACGAACATTATGATCGCACCTTATCCTCATCCTGCTTGAAAACAAGAATCGACCTTGCGGAAGAGGCATCTGCAGCAACAAGTGCAAACCTAGCCAAACAGATTATACAACACTACTGAATACACTTGGTGGCTTACCCAGAGCCAACTAGACCAAAGACTGAATCCATTTCTACTTTCGAATGTCAAATGGAAATTCAAATGGTGATCCAAAGCTTGCGCGAAAGAAGTACAAGTTGTAAAAAAAATGTTAATTTATTTTTTCTCCTTGTTCGGCGAAGTCGAAAGAACCATCCGAAAGTTAACAGCTAATTTTCAGGGTTTTTCGAAATTTTCGCTCAATTTGTACATATTTGATTAAAAAAGAAAAAGAATTGGAATTATTTTGTATAGTAATTTTATTTTAGAATATGATTATGCTCATCATTTTGTTCCCATAATTGCTATATCAGCCTATTATAATATTTCAATTACTTCTATGACATTTCATTGATGTTTGCCAGCGCAAGGCCGTCATCTCCTTCAAGTGAAGTGGAGTCTGAGGATGAACGTTCTCCAATTTTATCAACACATCAACCTTGGAACAGACAACAGGTAGAAAAAATTAACAAACAAAGAAAACTTTACCAAGCAGTGCATGGTCTAAATTATGTGTTCGCAACAACATGTCTTATAATGATCCTTGGATTGAGTACATACATACTCGAAATAAACGTCACTGCTCTTCCAACAATTTTGCCATTTTTGTTATTGTGGGGAGGAGAGATCCTTGTATTTATAATGTTATATAATATTATGAAATTGATTTCACGAGCATTAACTAATCGATACCAATCGGTTGCAGGAGGATTCTTGAGTTGGTTCGATTCGAATGAAGCTAAAATCACTTTGATCATATTCACTTTTAAAATGGTGGTATATTACTTTTTTATACATTGCCTTCTAGTTATTGCGGAAATTTTGCTCTTTTTAAGTGTAATTGGTATAGTTAATTGTGTCTATTCACTAATACCCATCATGATCATTTTTATTCAAGCGCTGATGACATCCTTCTTTACACGGTAAGACACTCCAAGCTTAATGTGATGAAAATATTGAATGATTTTTGATATTGCGCAGTTTAAACAATTCTCTGCACTCAATTTCAGGACTATTAGCATTATCGTATTTAATTCTTTTCGTGGTGTCAAGATCCATACATATTTCTTTGTATATAATGTCCCTCCCGATCTTAATATTCGCGATGCTGTGGATATGGATATTGCTTCATGTATTGTACCTTAGTATATTTGATGTCGTCAAACTAAAGGTAAGAATAACTAAATATGCGCTTATTAAGCGTATATTATCTTCACCATTTTATATGATTCTCTCTTTTTAGTCAAGCCAATATCAAGCATTCTATTTGTACAGTGGGGGTTTGCTAATTGGTTTGGTGGATTTGCTGTATTGGCTTTCTACAAATGATAACTATGCTGTGGAAAAGGATTATACAATATTGTTATGTTTCCTCCTTATTTCATTGATTATGATTTTTTCCGCCATGTGTATGGATATGTTCAACTATCTTGACTACAAGATGAGGAATGTTGGTGGTATCCCGTTACCGTTGAAACAAGACGCGAAGGGATATTGGGTGATCGATCGCCCTAAGCTTCCAAGAAATTTTATAATATTAGGATATTTGGAACCAGGAACAAAATTTGATGATGCGCATGATGATCCGCCAACTACGCAGTCAAATATTTTATGTTTCCTTATTGAAATGATTTCATTTCGAAGAAAGACAAAGAATGCACGTCACACTCGAAGACGCCCACTCTCTCATTCGGAAGTATCGTTCAGCTCGGAAGAAGGAAGCAATTCGAGCACTTCACAATATCATAGTGATTCTGTTTCATCATGACATGATAACGAAAGAGGGTTGACTTATCAAAAAAAGAAAAAAATCAAAATAGTTTTTAGACTCTACTGACGTATTTACAGTCTTCAGTCGTGACAATAATTGTATCCCCAACATCAATAAATGCTGGAACAGAAACACTTAAGCCATTCTCAAGTATCGCCAAAGTTTGCCCACCATTTTGGGTAGTTTCCGTTACTTTCCATTGAGCCTGCAACGGCAACGAAACATCAACAACTTGCCCATTCCAGAAAGTTATTGGACAAGTTGAACCTATTAAAACATATGATATTAACAATATATAATCTGCGTAGCTGCTGCACCAGACAATTACCTTCATTCAGCAGTTCCCAATTTTCAACCTTTGTTTTACTTACTCTCACTTCATCGAAAGTATTCATATTCATGAAACAAAGTTCATCTCCCTCTTGATAAGTATATTGCAAGTCCACTTTTTCTACATCAGCGGGAATTACTGATTCTCCTGCACGAAAGGTTTTCTCTTGAACACCTCCAGTAAGTAGGTTTTTGATTTTGGTACGGACAAACGCAGCACCTTTGCCTGGTTTCACATGCATGAATTCAACAATTTTGACTGGAGCACCATCTATATGCCACAATTATCTACTGGAAAATCAAATCACTTTGGACCTACCAACTTGAATACTCAAACCAGTTCTAAAATCCGAAGTTGTCAATTGTAGACGTGACAGCAAATGTCTCCATTTGTTTGATATAACGGGGAACGGTGCATGGAAGGCAATGACAAAGTGTGAACACCATACAAGGATCAAAATAAATGGCAAGAGACAATATTTCACATGAGGGGGGGCCATTAGTAATCTTCACAGCTCAGGTAGCTGCACAAGACCTTACCTCACTCCCACTCATAACAATTATTAATTAATGATAATATAAAAATTCTACACAATGCCAAGTATTTGTCGCCGATGACGCAATTTTCAAGGACGCACAAAAAAGAAAAGTAGTATAATCAGAATCTCAAATCTCGAGTATTTCAAGAACCCACAACTCCTCTAACTCCTCTCTGCTGTGCTCACCTTTTGTCAGCAACCACTATTCCAAAATATTGTTTTCAACCCGCCAAGGCATTGAAAGAAGTATCATTTTTATCTGGCTGCAAAGACTGAGGTGAGGAAATCAGGATTCTTGACTGGCGTGTTCGGTGATTTTTTTTTGTTTTGTCTATAAATTCAAAGGCTAATTTTAAAAATGTTGTCCAAATTTATTGCTCAGGTGAGTTGATCATTCTGACGTTTTATTGCACAACTTTTTATACTAGTTGTCGTTCGGATTTATTAGACCACCCGTTCTTCGAAGGGAAGATTTTTCTCAACATATCCAGCCTTTTTGGCCAACGGTCCGGTGACTGAAGTTACTCACATCAACAATGGTGTGCGAGTTGCTTCGGAAACAACCCATGGCGAAACAGCTACAGTAGGTGTTTGGATTGATGCTGGTAGCAGATACGAAAATGAAAAGAATAACGGTGCTGCTCATTTCCTCGAACACATGGCTTTCAAGGGTACAAAGAACAGAACTCAAAAGCAATTGGAAGTGGAAATCGAAAATATTGGTGGCCATTTGAATGCTTATACCTCTAGAGAGCAGACTGTGTACTACGCTCGCGTCTTTAAGAATGACGTTCCAAAGGCTGTTGAAATATTATCCGATATTTTACAAAATTCTTTGTTGGATGAAGCAGCTATCACTCGTGAACGCGATGTTATCTTGAGAGAGAGTGTTGAAGTTAACAAGCAATATGAAGAAGTCATCCTTGATGAATTGCACAGTACTGCTTTCATGGGCACTGGTTTAGGACGCACAATTCTTGGTCCAGATGACAACATTCGCAATCTCTCTCGTGGTGATTTGCAAAACTACATCAATACCCACTATACCGCCAACAGATTTGTCATTGCCGCCGCTGGTGCTGTTGATCACAAGCAATTAGTCGATCTTACTGATAAGCACTTCGGTAACTTGGCAACTGCGCCAAAGAATGGTACAGTCTTCACTCCAGAACCAGCTGTCTTTACTGGGTCTGATAAGAGAATCCGCTTTGATAGTATGTCGGTGAGTGTATCTGTTAGTTACTGTGTTAGTTATGGTATAGTTACAAAATGTTGTTATATTTTAATAGGAAGCACATATTGCCCTCGCATTCCAAGGTGCTTCTTGGACATCTGAGCACTCTTTTCCATTGATGCTTATGCAAACTCTTCTTGGTTCTTGGGATCGCACTAGTGCTGCTGGTAGAAATGCTGGTTCCAAGTTGGCTGTTGATGTTTCTCAACACGATCTTGCTCACTCTTTTATGACTTTCAACACATGCTACAAGGATACTGGTTTGTTCGGTGTCTACTTGGTAGCTCCTGACAATAAGCTTGATGATGCTATGTGGTACACTTTAGACAATTTGGTTCGTTTGTGTCATAACGTGACGGATCAAGAAGTAGATCGCGCTAAGACACAACTGAAGGCCAACATGTTGATGCAATTAGACTCTCTATCAAATGTAGCGGAGGATATTGGAAGACAAATGTT
>JACCEA011375658.1_pt1 | contig 21183 bp, 17 predicted proteins | sample 7449851 | NCBI WGS metagenome assembly JACCEA01 (sample SAMN15323453, study PRJNA562643) | freshwater metagenome | isolation source: river surface water | place: USA:Blue River Watershed | collected 2017-08-18 | reverse complement strand
CACCAATACTCCCCGCCGTAATTCCAGCCGCAGCTTTTCTAAGCGCTCATCACTCATGCTGACTCCTGATTTAGATACTGTGCGATACACACTGTGCGACATACAGCATATGCTATGCACGACACAGTAATATGGCAAGCAGAATTTGTGGTTTTTTTCGCCAGTCGTTTTTTATTGGAGAAATCCAATTCGCCATGGGACAATCCCTCTTATCACTGAAAAGGAATATTTACGATGTTAAAACAGGCTTTCAACGCTATTGGTGCAGCCTTCGGATTTGTGGTTTTAACCGCAACAACGCCAGTATTTGCCAATGATTCAGCGAGTGCACTCACCACCCAAGGTATTGAGTTGCGAGCAGTTGAGGGCATCGAATTGCGCAAAGAAGTACTGACAATAAGCAAAATTGTCCGGCAAAGACCAAAAACTGATGGCCATGGTTTACCGACCGACACTTACATTTTCCCAATTACAGTCAATTACGAATTCATTAATACCACCGAGTTTCCTATCAGCACTCTGGTCGCATTCCCGTTACCACTGCGGCAAACGACTGGTGTTCCAGATTTAAGTGGACTACAACCTTTTATCGAAAATTTCACTGTGGCTGTGAATGATCAACCCAAAGCTTATCAAACCGAACATAAGGCGATTGCGGAAGGTAAAAATGTCACTGAGGTATTACAAAAACACCAGCTCGACTATGTCAATTTTGCCGGATTTAGCGGCTATGATATCGAAAATCCGAATTACCAAGTATTTAAATTGCCGCTGGCAGCGCAACAAGAGTTAATTCAAGCAAACGCCGTCAATGACATGCTTTTTCCGAATTTCCAGATTAAAACCACTTATTTTTGGCAGCAGACTTTTCCTGCGCAGCAAGTGGTGACAATCAAGCATAGCTATGATGCCTCCCCTGGCTTTGCTTATAGTGTGAATGCAGAGGAATTGGCGAATACTGAAGAATGGGGCTGCGTCGATGATGCTCTTAAACACACATTAACCAAAAAACTCAAAGCGGAGCACCAAGCACTTCTTGTTTGGGACTATGTTGAATACATTCTGACGACTGCCAACAATTGGGATGGCGCAATCCAAAGTTTCGAGTTAATTATCGAGCGACCAACCGGGCACTATGTCAGCCTGTGCTGGCCGGGGAAAATTGAAAAAATTGCGCAGAATCGTTTTAGAATGACCGCAAAAGATTTTGTTCCAATGCAAGAGCTTAGAGTTTTTTGGTATCACATAACTAAAACAGACTAGATGGTGTGAGTCAGCCAATCGCTATCAAGGAATGAGTCGATGCAAGCCGAAATCTATGACGTGTTCTGCCACGAACACCATGCTGGGAATCCTTGTGGTGTTGTGCTTTTGCCGGCTTGGTTGGCGGATAGCGAATTATTAAAGATGAGCCAAGATATTGGGCAACCCGTAACGTCCTTTGTTATGCACTGTAATGACCAATATCACATTCGTTGGTTTTCCCTGACCGAGGAAATCAACCTCTGTGGCCATGGCAGCCTCGGTGCTGGCGCGGCGATTTTACAAGCGCAACAACTGCATGAAGTCGCACTTCACAGCAAATATGGCCAAATCCAGGTGGTCGCGCGAAATGAGCACTACCAAATCAAGCTACCAAGTTGGCGGGCGGAACAGCTAGACCTGCAGGTCGCTGATTTTATTCAACAACTTGGCTTACAACCGCTAGCTGTGTTTGGGACTCGCGATCTCATTGTAGTTTTACCATCGGAATCTGACGTAGGTAATTTTCAACCAGTGGTAGCATTGCTTGAACAAATGCCAAATTATCATGCGCTTATACTCACCGCTCAAAGCGGGAATGACGGTTATGTTTTACGGTATTTTGCGCCCAAAATCGGTATTCCCGAAGATTTGGCTACGGGCTCAGCGCATTGTTCTTTAGCCCCATATTGGTTTTCGCAGCTGCAAACCAAGCAATTAACCGCGCGCCAACTGTCAAAATCCGGCGGCTATTTTCAGGTTGTCGACCATACGGATGATACTTTTTGGCTAATAGCTCAAGCGAGTGCTAGAACTCCACATACACGCACCTAGTGGGCCCTTAACTATAACTGCGCTTTTCATCAACTCGACGGTACTAAAAACGCCTAGGCATGCGTCTATTTACAATCATTTTGTGTATTTCTGCATCAAATCAAATAATTGTTGATGCAATCCGCAGATTTATTGGTGTATTGCTGTAAGAAAGCTAGAGGTTCTATGACTACCTTGGTATCTCTACAACATAGTCAGCGAACACTACATGCAGCGACCGAATGAAATGACCAAGTCCAAAGCCGGACATCCACTTACTATGTTTGAAAGGTTGTCTGATCTGACGTTACAATCGGATCTCTCGAGCACGCGATTTTACGGATAGCATATTGAAAATTAATGAAACTGCGGCAAGGTTAATCTTCCTATTTTATGTCATGGTTGTCTTTATTCTGTCAGATTCATTGTTCCATGAGCTTGCCGAGCACGTCGAATGGATTGCACATGCATGGACTATAGGTAAAGGGGGGAGTAGAGGTAACGGGGCGGCAGGGGGCACTATTAGTGTGGTCTTTGGTCTTGCTGTACTGGTGTTAACTGGTTACATATATTCGTACTTCTGGGGCAAACTTAAGCTGATCCGCTCTTTTAAAGCAATCGCCCAATCTTCAATTGCAAAGTGTAGCGATGGAGAAATCGTGCGTATTCAAGGCACTCTAGAGTTGATGCCTACCAAGTTAACCGCACCATTTTCACAACGGCAATGTTCGGCGTATTCAATCAGCGCTTTAAAGCCCGCAAAGACCAACGATTGGCCAAGAACATACTGGGACCCAATTGCGTTTAAATTGCTGGCAAATGATTTTTTAATCCGATTGCAAAACGTCACCCAAATTTACCCCCTCCGTCGCTTTGAACTTACCAGTCGTTTCATCAACAAATTACCGGTAGATTCAAATTGCATTTACCTGCAAAATACTGAATCATCCATCACGCTCACCGCTATGCACCATTGAATTCACCAATCATCCAGTAGAGTCATTATGGGTTACCAGCGCAGGCTTTAATCGTCCATCAATTTCAAAATGGTGCACCACAGAATTTAAATTATTGAGTTTTGTTTAAATTTAAGTCGCAACGGTCTTTTTGTGATTATTTCGGGCTGAATTAAGATCAAAAAAGGGGCAAAGAGCCCCTTATTTTTCCATTTTTAATTTTAGACAAGTGATTTCATGCGATTCTTTTTGCGCATTGATTCACCTTTAAGTTTGATGAAATGCGCCTTGTTCAGCAGCCTATCTAAAATAGCATCTGCGATTGTTGGATCATTGAAAAGGTCGTACCAGCGATCGGTTGGAAATTGGCTTGTAATTACAATTGAACCATTTAGGCTTTGTTGATCAATAATATCCAATAAAATGGGTCCAGCATTCGAGTCAATTCCTCCAATGCCAAGGTCGTCAATTATGAGTAATTTGCACTTGGCCAAAGAATTTTTTAACTTAATAATTGAACCATCCACCTGTGCACGCGATAGCGTTTCATATAATTCTGTTGCAGAAAAATACATGACAGGCATGCCTAGTCGGCATGCTTGAACACCAAACGCAGATGCTATATAAGATTTGCCAGTCCCAGTTGCTCCAGTCAAAATTACGTTTTGACATTTGTTAATCCACTCACAATTTGATAGAGCACTTAGATACAAAGCATCTATTTCACGATCTTTACTGTAGTCGATGTCTTCTAAGCAGGCCTGACGTAGCCTAATTTTCGAAGATTTAATGAGTCTATCAAATCGTTTATTTTTACGATGGCATTCTTCACTGTCTAATATCATGGCAAGACGTAAATCAAAATGTTGTGCGTGATAAATTGTATTATTTAGTTGTTGCTCGAGAGCTTCGTACATTCCATGGAGAGCCAAGGCATTTAACTTTTGAAGGTTTTGGTTGATCGGCATTACTTATCTCCTTCAATAATAAAAGATTTTTTTCCACGAATGTTTTCGTGGTCTTTTACTAAAAATGTAGTTTCTGGTACTTTTCGTTGATCAAGATTTAGTTTTAAAACGTCCCTGATGTATGAATATGTGAATTTGTTAATCCGAGTTGCAAACGCACATGCAGATTGAATTCTTTCGGCGGTATAGTTTTTTTGTAGCATCAACTTCCGTAAGTTTGTTACAGCTTTTATTCCATAAGCAAAGTTCGTGTTTAACTGCAGATTATGTTCACACCACCCGAGTGTTGCACTTCCTATTGAGATTGACCATGCTCTTAACTCTTCCTGAGAGTTTTCATGAGTGTATTTGTGTGAAGGTGGCAAATGTTCTAGATTGGTGCTATTACCTGAATCTTTTAATAAATGGATTGCTATTTGTTTAGCTCCATTAAATATTTGAATGTGTTCCAATGAAATTCGCAAATCTACTTTGCAGTGTCGGTATAGATAAGGCACCGAATAAAAAGTGTTGGAATACTTCACATGATAATCATCCGGCACACTGACACCATATTTCCATGATGCAATGCTAAACTCATGATTTGGAAGTGATTTTAGTTGCTCTTTTTCATCATTAAAAAATCGCTCCAATCGACTAATTGGAAAAGTTCGTGTGACACGATTATTTAAAAATGCAATTTGCATTTTCAGCTGTTCGTTTAATTCAGCAACTGAAAAAAACTTAATATTCCTTAACCTTTTCAACGCCCAATCTTGAACGATTCTGACACTGATCTCAGCTAAACTTTTGTCCTTTGGTTTTCTCACTCTTGCTGGAAAAATGATCGTATCATAATGTTCCGCAAGTTCCTGATATGCGCGGTTTATAACCAAATCTTTTGAAGTGTTTTTTGTAATTGCAGAGCGTAAATTGTCAGGAACTACGAACTTGGGCACTCCGTCAAAAAATTTAAACATTTCGACATGGCATCTTAGCCAGTCTGCACTTTTTTGCGACTCGACTGCGTAAGCAAAAATCAAACTACTGGCACCAAGGCAAGCAACAAATATTTGTGCATAGGTGACTTCACCACTATTCGGATCAAAAATTGGAATTGTCTTTCCTGCGAAGTCAACAAAACACTTTTCACCAGCCGGGTGAAATTGACGCATGCTGATTTTCTGTGATTTTCGCCATGCACTATATTGTCGTCGAAAAGTAGACTCTGAAATAAAGTTAAAACCTTTTTTAAGTTCAATTTCAGAATATTCGGTCCAAAGAACAATTAACTGCACATCGCGAACTTGATGCTCGTAGTCAACATGTGACCAGTCGATATTATGCACTTTACTACTGTTGCGTTTTGCACCTAATCCTAGAATTGAGCTAAGTTGGACATTATCTAGTTCATTAAGGCGCTCGACTGTTAGACCGTGCTTGCTGATTTCTTCGCTGTACCGACGGACAGTTTGATGTGTTGTGTTTAATAGCCTAGCAATCTCTCGATTTGCCACCGCTTTGGACAGTGAAAGCATCAACAGGCGGCGAATTGTGTTAATTTCTAATCTCATGACAAACCCTAAAATTTAGGTAAAAAAGCACCATCCGTGACTTGACGGTGCGCATGGGAGAGTAGAGAATTAAAATGTCAGATCAGATTTGACATTTACCGGCGCTTTGGAGGCCAAATTCCGAGGCGTCGGTTTTCCACTCAGTATTTTTCCATTTGATTTCTAGCTACATTTAGAAGCCCTCCGCGGTCTAAAAACATATTTTTCCGGCCATAGTTTGTGCACGTCTGTGTGCAACTTTTCAGCAATAAAAGCTGCAACAGCATAACTACTTGCTCTTCCGCTGATCACACTACTGACTACACTTGGAGATACTGACAATGCTTTCGCTATCTGTGTTTGATTAAGGCCTTGGCATTTCAGTGCATAGTTAATATCGATCGCTGACATCGATGAGCCACTCAAAATAAACCTCCAGTGCGCACACTTTTCAAACGAATGTGTATATACTATGCACAAATGCGCATTAATGATCAACAACTATGCATGCAAGGTGGGAAATTGAACGATTCATTAGGTGCTCGATTAGAGCAACTCATAACACACTTAAAGATGAATCAAGGAGAATTTGCGCGATCTTTAGAGTGTTCTCCGACATTTATTAGTGAAATCGTCAGAGATATAAAAAAGCCTGGCGCTGATTTTTTAGCTCGTATTGCAACAAAATTCGATGTCAGCCTTGACTGGTTAATCTGCGGTAGAGATGTTAATGCAGAATCAGGTTTGATTGAGACCAAAGTAAATATTGACCGATTAAAGCTTATTACATTACGAGTCGCATTGTCTGTACATTTTGGCGAAGGAAACACAGACGCAAAACTAATCCTAGACAGCTTGCTAATGGCTGGTACGGAACCAATCCTCTCTGCTAATAATGATTTAAAGTTGGCATTAAAACGTCAACTTGAAATGCAAAAGTTCATAGGAAGCTTGTACAACCAAACTGCAGACATCAAAGATTTAAGAGAGTTATCTGACATAGTGCTTAAAGCTTCTATCGAGCGCTATGGACTCAACGAGAATGATGAATTAGAGCGTTTGCTTAATAGCTAAATGGAGAAATCATGATTACATACAACTCAAAATATCTTTCTCTACCATCTGACTCCATGCGTTTGGGAGAGTTTTCTGATGAAGACAAAAAGCTGCTAGAGGATGAACAATATTTTAAAAAAGTGTTTGGTTTTAGTGTAAGCAGAGAACAACGATTGAGTATTTTGACAACGAAGAATCACTTGAATTTAAGTAATGAAAACATCAACAAATTCAACAAAGCGTCGATTTTGAAAATCCCTGCTTACGGTGAACCTTTTCTTGCTCCCAAAACAGCAATGTTTTTGTACAGTATTTTTGAAACATTTCTAGTATCAGGCATATTTATGTTGTTCAGTTTGATCTTGATGAAGCTAGCTGGGACTTCAGAACAAATGTCAATTTTCACACTTTCATCTGCATTTACATTAGCATTGATCGGCTTCATTTTGTTTTATATAAACACAAATCAAAAAATTCTCCCTTATATAACACTCGCTAAAAAGGGCGTGGATTTTGGAACTGTCTTTCCAGCTTTGAAATAAAATCTAATACCCCCACTTATCAAAAGCCAGCGGCGAGCGGTTCAGCGTTCGCCGATGCTCCGGCCACTTCGGCAAATGCTTATGCATCAAGGCTTTAAAGCGTTCGTTGTGGTGCCGCTCCAGCAAATGAATGAGTTCATGCACGATGATGAACTCTAAGCATTCCGGTGGTTTTTTTACCAATTCCAGATTTAACCAGATGCGGCCGCTACTTGGATTACAGCTGCCCCACTTAGTTTTCATCCGTTTGATGCCAACGTATGTTGGCGCAACACCGATCCGTTCTTGCCATTGCTTGATGAGAGGCTCAGCACGTTTTCGCAGAATAGTGCGATACCAATCTTGCAGAACTAATTGCCGTTTTTCTGGGGCGATTTCATGGCGACTAGTTAATACAATCTTGCCACCTTTGAGTTTCACGCTGGGTTCTAAACCTTGTGCCACATCCAAACGGTAACCACGGCCCCATAAATAGTGAGTTTCGCCAGTACACATTTCTCGCTCTGATTGGCGTGGCTGCGCGGCAAAGTCGGCTTGCTGTTCACGGATCCAAGCGATGCGTTTCACTACTGCCATCCGAATGGCGGTATCACTCAGTTGCAGCGGTGCCGATACCCGCACTTTCCCGTCTGGGGGCAGCACCGAGATATGCAAGTTTTTAATCGGCTTACGCTGCAAATCGAGTGTGATGTTGCCAATGGTGACTTCAGCCATTAATGGTACTCTTTTTGTGCCTTAATCAAGTCCATTACCGCTTTGACGTCCACATTGTATTCAGCAGTTTCTTGTTGGATAGCTCGGGCGATTTCTTTCTCTTTAAATCGGTCTCCCAACCAATCTGCTTTTTTGGTGTAACGCACAGCCGAATCGATTTTAGTCACCAACACTTCGTTATTGCCAAAGTTATCGTATAGAGCTCGCTTGGCCAGGGTATCCATGGATTCTGGGTACGCTGTGGAGTTGTTACTGGCTGGGTATTTTACCTTCTTCGCCAGTTCACGCACCTTTTCTAAATACTCTTGGTACGAAATTGCTTGCTGACGCCGTTGTAGGATCAGTTCATCCAGCAATACTGACATTTGCTCATAGTATTTAGGGTTGACCGGATTCTCATCGACGATGGTTTTGCGCACATTGTTCTCGATTGCTTCCGCCATTGCCTCAGGATTATTTTTCATATCCTTTGGTAAGCCATCTAAGGCTTCTGTGCCTTTTTGCACAATTAGCTCAATCAAGCCTAATTCTTCAAAGTCCATGAGGGTTTCGCTTGGATCCGCGTCAATGTACAAATCAAGCATTTGGCGCATCGCTGGCTCAAACTGCTTCATATCCACCACGTCACCACTGGCGATTTTAATCTCATCACGGACTTTGCTGTAGTGCTCGACCTCTTGGCGAACCACATCTGTTTCGCCTTTGCTATAGCCAGCTTGCTGCATTTCACTGGCGATATTGGTGAAACAACGGATCAGCTTGGATACACTTTGGTAAAGTGTTAGGCGTAGCGCTTCTTTTTCACTGAGCTCTGCTTCAAGCGCGCCAGGTTGGCAGCAGAAGTAATGTCGATAATCGTTTTGATGCTTGGGTGCTTTGACCGGCTCGCACAAGGTTTTGACTGCCTCAAGCGCATTGTCCAAATCATCTTTGGCCATCTTCAGTCGGTCTTTCAACAGGCCTGCAACATCTTCTTTGTCATAACCTTCAAAGGCTTCGCTGGTGTAGTCGTTGACGGTTTTTTCTAGGCATTTAAATAAGTCTTTGTAATCGATGATGTAGCCATAGTCTTTATCATCGCCATCCAAACGGTTGACCCGACAAATAGCCTGAAACAAGTTATGGTCAGCCATCTTTTTATCGATATACAAGTAAGTCGCTGAAGGCGCATCAAAACCAGTCAGTAGCTTGTCGACCACAATGAGTAAGCGCATTTGGCCTGGCTCTTCGATAAACCGTTTTTTAACGATTTGTTCGAATTCTTCGACCCGTTTTGCGGCTTCGTCTTCTGGTTGCTCAAAATACTCGGCCAGCATTTTGCGGTAAATCTTGTACTTTTGAAGCTTCTCCGTTGCGCCTGCACCAGTTTCTTCGCCTTTAATTTCAGAGGCGTTCGGTTGATAGCTGGTAACAATCGCGCACTGGCCTAAGAAGCCTGCATCGGCGAACATTTCATACACCTTGCACGCCTGATAGACACTTGCGCATACCAGCATAGCGTTGCCGCGGCCTTCTTTCAGGCGAGGCTTCGTGTCGAAATCCATCAAGATGTCGCCAACTATCTGCTCCAATCGCGCACGGCTTGATAGCAGCTTTTGCATCGAGCCCCATTTCTGCTTGATTTGCAGCTTGCCTAAGCGAGAGAGATTATGGGTTTTAGCTTCAAACCATTCATCAACCTTCTTCTGCGACTTCACCCGCTGGTCGATATCACGCGCCTCATAACGCAAGTCGAGAACCACACCATCCGACACTGCTTCGTCAAACTTGTAGGTGTGAATGTAGGTACCAAACACTTCGACCGACTTTTTCTTGTCTTGCTTCATCAATGGCGTGCCGGTAAAACCGATAAACAGCGCATTTGGTAAAATACTCTTCATGGCTTCATGCAGAAGGCCAGACTGGGTGCGGTGACACTCATCGACAAACACAAATAAGTCACCTTTGGGCGAGAAATCGGTCGGCAGGCTTTTCTTCATCTCACTGATAAAATCGTCGGCATTAACCGTTGATTCGTCATCGTCCTCGCTATGACGACCAAATTTATGCACCAGCGAACACACTAACCATGGATTGGGTTTGTTGAGCTTATCGACTAAGTCTGCACCGCTTTTACTGCGGTAAATTTGTTCATCGACGCCAGAAAACACCTTTTCAATTTGTTCGTCGAGTTCGGTACGGTCGGTGACCACTAGCACTCTCGAATCGCGCACATTTTCGCGGATCCACTTAGCGAGCCAAACCATGGTTAAGCTTTTGCCTGAGCCTTGGGTGTGCCAAATAATGCCGCCTTCGCGGCGCGCGATAAACTTCTTGGCAGCGTTAATGCCGAAATACTGGTTGTGACGACAGGTCTTTTTACGGCCTGCATCAAACACCATAAAGTCGTGAACAACTTCTAAAATGCGCTTCTTCTGACAGATACGGCTGATATGAAAATCCAGTATGTATTCATATGGATTCACGCAATCTTCTTTCCACTCCAGATAATGTTTAGCAGTGGTTTCGATGGTGCCATAACGCAGGCCTTGGGTATCGTTGCCTGCCATCACCAGCTGCATAGTGGTAAAGAAATTGCGGATAAAATCTTTTTTCTGATTATCGAGATTCTGTGCGATGCCTTCAAAAACTGACACCCGTGAGCTTTTAAGCTCAATGATGCCAAGGGCAATACCGTTTACATAAAGCACCAAATCAGGGCGTTTTTTGTTTTCGCCCTTCACGGTAACTTCTTCTGCAATCGCAAAATCATTGGCTTCTGGGTTTTGCCAGTCAATCAGCCAAATGGTTTGATTTTGCTCACCGGCACTTTCTTTGTCTTTTACGCCGTAGCGCAGCAGTTGGTAAACTTCTTTATTGGCGTAATACAGATGCTTGCCTTCGCCCAAGCTTGCCGCTTTATCCAGTTGGCGCAGCGCGCGAGCAATCAGCGCTGCCGACACGCCACGGTTACTGAGCCATTTACTGAGAATTGCTTCTTCGATATTGCGGTTATTGGCACGGTCTTTCCAATCGCCTAAATAGCGGTAGCCAAGCTCTTGCGTGAATAACTTGATCACACGTTGTTGGGTTAGTTTTTCTTTTTGGCCAACGTCAGTCATCCCTGAACTCCAATTTTCGAATCATTCTCGAACAAGGCAAGCGTTTGTTGTTCGTGCTTTTCAATTTGCAATGCACCCCAATCATCAGCCCCATCCATCACCTTAAACATCTCGTATATCTTCAGGCTATCGATTTGTTTTTTACTGATGGCAGCTCTGAAATGGTCTCGTTTAGCTTTTGGCTGGAAATTACTTAACCGAGAGTTTTTGCTATGGCTTATCAAGCATAAATTACCAAAACGATGCAGAGATTTTTCATCAAGTTTTGCATGACCATCCATCGGATGCTGCGGGTAAAAGTGCTCAACTGAGCTTCTAAAGGTAAACTCGAATTGTTTGATCACGCTGTCTGTAGTGCTTTTCGCTAAGGCATCGCACCACAACAGATAGTCCAGATAATTAAAAACCAAGTTGTTTTCAATGCCACCATACTGCATACGCTGCGCCAGTTCTGGCAGGTTGAGCTGCAATGCTTTATAAGGTTGTCGCTGGTAAATCATTGCGAAGTAATCGGCAGGCTCTTCAACACTTAAAAATCTGCCGTACACAAACTGACGTGCCATGCCCTCAAGCCGCTGCAGGTATCCTTGGGCAGTAACTTTTTGCATTGAATACAGAGCAAATAAAGCGCCATTTAACCAATGTTTGTACACCTGCGTCGGCGTCGAAACATGCAATGCGCTCAACAGCATCAGCACTCGGCGGTTATCTCCTTCATATCCGTCTTCACTGTTTTCTTGAGCAATGCTGTCAAAGGTATTGATGTAACTTTGGCTCTTCTCATTGTAGAAATGCAGCCGTTTAAGACTCCATTTATCCTCACCTTGAGCGAACTCACGTTTAATGATGAATTGATCAAACAAGTATTTGCACTTTAAAAGCGCAAAGATAAAGCCTTGTACGGCCTGCACGCGGCGGTCATCTGGCAATCTCAAAATATGCTTATCAAACTGTTCAAGCAGTTGTTTATCATCCAGTGCAACGTCTTCACTCGTCCAAACTCTTAACACCTGCAGTAAAAAGTTGGAAAAATTGATCACACTGTTAAACCGCTCAGGCGCTGGTGTTTTGTCGTCTGTTTGTGTTGCAGAAACTGGCGGCACCGTAAGAATGTTTTCTAAAGAACGTTCTATTGTTTCTTGCTGTTTAGACCCATCGCCAGTAGGTTTTGTCGCCGTAGCCAACAACTCGTTAAAATCTTCCGGTGTAAACAGGCCCCAATCATTCTGACCAAATATCAGATGGCGCTCTGCCGGTGTAAAACCATACTGAACATAACGTTCCATATTCGACGCGGCATCCCATACCTTGGATAGCAACGTCATGTTTGCATCTTGGATGTTTTGATTGGGGATATTATTCAGAATGGACATGAGGCGTGCTTTTACTACTTCATGCTTTTCCAGTTGCTCGCCCCGGCTATTCATTACCTCAAAATAATGATTGAGGTCAGTGTCTTTTGGCACTGGCACTCTAGCGATTCGCACCTGAGTGAACAGGTAATCACAAAACGCAGTTAACCGTTCACCCAGTGCTTGCAATCCCTTATCCAAAAGGTCAAAACCGTTTAGCACGTCTTCATTATGCTCGGTACCTGCCAAGTGGTGTTTGTCTACGCCCTGACTAAGGCTGGCAAGAGTCTGGGATGATTTTGGTCGGCTTTCAAAATCCAGGTTAGGCTTGTGATACCAGTCCATCTTAACCAAAGCACTTGGCAATTTTGCCAGCCTTTTCAAACAAATGGCCAGTAGCGTTAATGTTGTAAAACGCTGCTGGCCATCAATGACTTCAAGGCTGCCATCCGCGCGTTCATACACCACCAAAGTACCTATGTAATAAGGTTGTGTTTCACGCTCCCGCTGACTTTTTTCCTGGTAATCCAGTACGTCCTGGATCAGTTGATTAATTTCACCTTCGCCCCAGGCATAATTGCGCTGATACATCGGAACCACATACCGACAATCATCAACGAGCAATTCCCTCACTGTGAAACTTTGCACTGGATTATTCATAATAACCAAGCCTTATAAACAGAGCTTCAATCGCTTCGACCTTAGTGCCTAAGACATCAGCATTTTTTACCGTGCTAAATGACCAACTAAGTAAATCGCTGGGTTTAACAGCCTGTTTAATACGTTCAAACACATTGTTGTCCAGTGCATAGTTGTCCATGGTTGCAAGTTGTACCACTTTCATGTGCAATCGGCAGCGGTACGCCCAAATAAACAACTTTTCAATTGCTTGGGATACTTGATGAGTGCCGAATTTATCCAGATAAAAAATCAGTCCACAATCGAACAACGTTCTGATGTACTGATCACCGGTTCGGGTTCTGGCGGAATACGTATTCAAGGTATGCAGGATTTCACGAGCCCTTTCATCCAGGGCCATGCCAAATAAGTGGGTCGCTGATTGCTGTTGATTGGCGTGCTCGTCATTCACAATGCTCGCAATTTTTTGCTGATAATGACTGGTCATCTCAAAAAAACGCCGCCCATTGATAATCATCTGATCTAGATGAAATGGAAACGTCATGATCTGATGATCGATTTTGCGCTGATATTCTTGGTTGTAATGGTCGACAAAATGGTGAGCAATGCGTAACGGCTCCACGTATGGGTAAAGCCCGGTTTGCTCAAGATTGACACCTTTGAACACATCCACTTGCGTCTTACTAAAATACTGCGCGTGTTGACCGTGCGCCCAGCGCCGGATCCGAAACAAATAGGTAGCAAATAGTTGCGCTAAATCGGCGCTGGCTAAACTTTCCCAGTGGCTAACTGACTGCGCTTTTAAGTTATTTTCAGCCTGCGAAAACTCACGTAAGTGGAAGGCTTTTAGCAAATCATGTGGCTCTAAGTCACGACCACGGGCGTTTTGCGAGTCAAAAAACTGAAAGGCTTCCGAAACGTCCTGCAATACAAAGGTAACGACCTGACAGCGCTTCAGCAAAAAATCAATGATCGCCTCAGTAAAGTCTGGCCTTGCCACCGCCCGTTTGGCTACCATAAAGTTTTGGTGCAAATTGACTGCACTGATATCACTACCAAAGTGCTGACGTTTTAAAAAAGCAGTCAAAGGCTGCCGTAAACGCTCAAGCACCTCTTTCACATCCTGGCGCACTAGACTGTCAAAACGGACAACAAGTAAAGCTTGCATCAGCAATACCAATGTCAAGGTGCGCTGTTGGCCGTCGACAATATCCAACCGTTCATTGCTATTTTCAATGTGGTAATGAAATACCACGGAGCCCAAGCGATAGGCTGATTTGTCACTATGCAGCTTAATATCATCGATCAGTGCATGAAGGTGCTGTTGCGTCCATTTATACGGCCGCTGATACGCTGGGATATTCAACGCGGGCTGCTGTAACAACTCGCTGACTGAGATAATTTCTTTGTCTAGGTTATGCACGCTATTCCCTTTAGCTTTAGTCAACCCTTTACTAATCAACAAGTTTTAACTTGTCCCTAAATCGGCATGAAAACTCATATTACACCAACACTTAGCGCTTGCGAACATCGGTTAAACATTCCTTCGGTACATAGATCCAACTCTCGCTGCTGACGTCTTTTTCTGGTGCTGCCATGAACTCTGGGTGTTGGGTTTGTAGCAGTGCGGCGATGGCGCAGTAGGCGGCGTCTTGGATGTCTTGGTGCCAGCTGTCGAAGTTGGTTTGAGTGCGCAGTTGTTCGATGTATTGGGCGACCAAGGCGGAGGTTTTTAGCACTGTTGGGTAGCTTTCAAATGCGCTGGGTTGGCAATGGTTTTGGTTGCTTTGGTTAAGCTGCCAGATGCCGTTTGGTGTTGGCGTAAAGCCGAACTTGCGCAAGAAATGCAGGCCTTTGGTGGCTTGGCTGCCGATCATGTCTTTGACTGCTGAGAGCGGGCTAAAACCGTGGGTGAATAACTCGCGCTCGGTATGCCGGTATAAATACGGGTTATCGCACGATGCGGTAAAAGGCGTGGCAACGGCTTCGCCTTGTAATAACTGCAACAACCCTTTGGAGAATCCCAGTGGCGTATCGATGGCCATCACCACCTTTTGCATGGTAAATGCACCGTTGGTGGTGTCGTCAAACTGGCAAAGCTTGGCAACAGTGAGCAGCCAGTCGGTGTAGCTGGCTACGACGGCAACGGTATCTCGCAAGTTGCCGCGCCACGGTTTACCGACCAGTTCACCTTGTTGATTTAACACCACCAGCGCATCACGGCTGTTGGCGTTATTCTCGCAGTTCCAGGCACCGACATCCCAGCCGATATACCAAGCTTGCGGCGCAGTCATTAGGCTGCGCCTGCTGGTTTAACTAAGCGAGTTTTACCGGTCAGCAGCTCTTGCATCATGCCCTGTTTGATTTGGTGGGTTTTGTTAAGGCGGTTTTCCAAGATTTGAATTTCCGATAGTACATCGGAAAGAATAATTGAGATTTTAGATTGCTCTTCTTTATCTGTCGGAAAAGCGATAGGAACTTTTCCTATTTCATTCATGTTTATTTTTTGAGGTGTGGCATTTACCAGAGATCTTTTCTCAACTTCCTTAGAAAATATTTCTGACTTTGAGAAAATATAAACATATTTTGAATCTACAACCGATTTAAGCTTTATCAAAGCTAGACTTACATAAATACTTGCATCGACATCCCAATCAATAAATCGAGTGATTCCTAATGTACCAATTCGAGTCATTAATATATCGCCTGTCTCTGGAAGGCATCTTCGTATCAATTTTTTATGCTCTTCAAGGGATATATATTTAACATTCGTGAAATCATTTGCTGTAACGTTCTCAACGCTATAAAAAGGTACCCCTTGTTGAACGTATTTCGGAGTATGGTGAGTGCCATCATTAATATAGGTACTCAAATCTGACAAAGGCCGAACATCCCAATCTTCTGGAATATTGCCAATCGCGCTGGGTTTGTAGCCTTTTTTGCTGCCGTCGGGGTGGTGGGCGAATTGTGGTAGGCGGGTGCGGCCGGAGAGCAGTTGTTGCATGGTCGCGGTTTTAATCGCCTGCTTTTTCGCAATCAGCTTTTCCAATTCCTGAATCAACGCATCCACATCCGATAATGCGTTGGCTATGGCGGTTTGTTCTTGTTTTGTTGGTCTCGCAATAATCAAACGAGCAATCTGACTAAGTGATAAAAAAGGTTGAGCTCCACCTGTTGCGAGTGATTCTAACGTTTTATTTCGTGCAAATTGGAGAGCATAATTTATATAGAGGCCATTGTTCTTGAGATCAGGCTTGATCAAAGCGACATTCTTTAAACTGAACTCATATGGAACATTTACTACTGCTGTCGTGGCCGTACCTGCACCGATATTTACCATCAAGATGTCACCTGATTCAGGGTTACATCTCCTAAAAATTTCCTTATGAACTTCTTCCGAAACAAAGTAACAATTGTCAAAATCAATTCGATTTTCTTTGACATGAATCGCCGTTAAAAAAGGCTTCCCGTCTTTCGTTTGTTGAGGCGTATCATGAGTTCCATCGGTAATTTTCGATGCCACTGCGCTCAGGCTAACAACATTCCAGTCTGTTGGTATATAACCAACTTCTGTCTGCTTGAATTCTCCATCCTTTAAATTCTTCGCTGTCATACCGCCCACTCCAAACCCATCGCCTTTAAATGCTCAGCCACTTTGGCACTTAACACCTCCACCGACTGGCTAATCTGCGGCAGTGGCTCTGCATAACGCTCCTCCAAATCTTTCACTCGCGTTGCTAGTTGCTGGCCCATCCGTTCAATTTCGGCCTGAATGCTCGCTTGCAATGTGGCCTGCCATTTGTCCTGCACCAATAAAGTTTTTACCTCAATGGTAGTGAGCGTGGCGTAGCGTTTAAATACCAACAAGTCGAGCTGGTCTTGTTGCTCTTTGACAGCTTTTTTGGCGGCGGTTTCACTGTCAAACAGCTGCTGTACATGCTTTAAGGCTTTGCGCTCGTCGGCATCTTGCGCCAGTTTCAGGCGGGCTTTGACCGAAGCTGCGTTGACTTTGTCTTTGTCGTTCAGTGCTTCAGCGAGTAAGCCTTCTTCAGTGCTGTGCTCTTCGATATAACTTTCCAGCTCCTGGCTTAGGCTATCGAGCTCGCTTTGCAGGCGATCTAATTCGGCTTGTTCATTAGCAAAAAAGCGTTTTACCAATAAGGATGGTGGCAATAGTTCAGCTTTGTATTTGGCTTTGCCGATGACTAAATCCGGGACTTCTTTACTCGCTTTTGCATCGCCTTTGGCGGCAATTAACTCACGCAGTTTTTTACCGGCGTCCCAGCCGTCTTGCACCAATACATAAACGTCGTCTTGCATCACGTCAGCCCAATAATCCATCAGCAGCTGGTAGACGTCGTATTTGCTGATGAGCGGGATATTGTCATAGCGACTCAGTAACGCTTCACTGATGCGCTCAATCAGTGCCTTGGGTAGTTCGCTGCCATCGATGCTATCGAGCTTGGCTTCTGCAAACCAGTTGGCAAAAGGTGCTGTGGCCATAGTGGCAAAAGCGGTGAATTCGCTGTGGTTTAAAATGGTGCTTTTTACATCACGCGCCACAACCTTAGCTTTGAGGTAGCCTGGGCGGAGTGGTGAAAATAAGCTTCCGCGCAGGCTGGGCAACACTTGCCAGTAGTTATCGAGGGCGGCGACGTCACGCTCTGGAATACCGCCGGCCAAATGGGCGGATAAGTCGTGTAAGTCTTCGCCGTCGCTGCTGTCGATATAACGCGGGATATTGAGGTTGTAGTCGTTGCCGGCGATTTCGCTGAGGCTGACTAAGCGGCTATAGCCTTTCAGTTCCAACTGCTTGGTGAACACATCGACAATTTTGTGGATGTCTTGCGCGCGCAGGCGGTTTTTATTGCCGTCTTTAGCAAAGCCTTTGCTGGCATCGACCATAAAAATGCCGCCTTCGGTTTTGCTAAGGTCCTGAGCATCTTTCAGCATGCGGCTTGCGGCGGTTTCTTTGTCGATGACAATAATACAGGCCGGAATGCCGGTGCCATAAAACAGGTTGACCGGTAAACCAATAATGCCTTTGATATACCCTTGCTTGAGCAGGTTTTCACGGATGCGGGCTTCGGCGTTGCCGCGAAATAACACGCCATGCGGCAGAATGACCGCGCCTTTGCCGGTGCTTTTTAAGCTTTTGATGATATGCAGTAAAAAGGCATAATCGCCGTTTTTCTCAGGTGGTACACCCCAGGCAAAGCGTTTGAATTCGTCGTGCTCCGCGTTGATGCCGCTGGTCCAGTTTTTATTGGAAAACGGCGGGTTGGCTACGGCGAAATCGAAGGTTTTCAGTTCACCGTTGGAGTCTTTCCATTCTGGCGCGGCCAGCGTATTGCCTTTGGAGATTTTGGCGGTGACGTTGTCATGCAAAATCATGTTCATGCGAGCCAAGGCGCTGGTGGCGTTATCCATTTCCTGACCGAAAATGGACAAACCGCGCGGTGCTTCGTCGCTGGCTTTTAACAGCAATGAGCCCGAGCCACAGGTTGGGTCATAGACCGATGTGCTTGGCATCGCATCTGCCGAAATCCCGATAACCTTGGCGAGGATTTTCGACACTTCGGATGGCGTATAGAACTGGCCTTTGGATTTGCCCGACTCGGTGGCGAAGTGGCGCATCAGGTATTCGTAGGCATCGCCTAACAAGTCATCGCCATCGGCGCGGTTGCCGGATAAATCCAAGCCTTCAAAAATACCGACCAGCTTGGTTAAGCGGTCGACCATTTCTTTGCCTTTGCCGAGTTTGTCTTCGTCGTTGAAGTCGGCAATGTCGATGACGCTTTTTAAATCGTTTTCTTCGGCGAGCTTGGCGATGATTTTGTTGATGCCTTCGCCAATTTCGGTTTTGCCTTTCAGGGCCACCATGTCATCGAAACTGGCGCCTTCCGGCACATCAATCATGGCATAAGGGTTGTTTTTGCCTTTATCCGACACGTACTTCATAAACAGCATGGTCAGCACGTAGTCTTTGTACTGCGACGCATCCATACCACCACGCAGCTCATCACAGCTGGCCCACAGGGATGAATAGAGTTCGGTTTTTTTGATTGCCATGGTGCGGATTATTCCTTTAATGGGTGCTCAGTAGCGCTGATTTGGTTGGCTTTTTGGCTATTGTTTAGCATTTTGGCCATTTTATACGGCCATAGGTTTGCCATTGTGCGCGCTGGAGCGAAATTTGGTATTTGCTCGGCATACCTTAGCAGATATGCCGAGATTGGCGAAGGGGGGAATGAGTTATGTGTATGGTTTGTGGGCAGGTGTGATCCTGTCTTTCTTCTTTGCAAGTTTTTCTTGCTTCTTAATCTGAGCTTTCAAATCCAGCAATGCAGAGGCCGACAGTACAGAATTACGAAATGGATCCTCTTTCGCGGGAGTAAATTGCTTGTCCAGCGCCGTTTTCAGGAAGTCGGGATCTTGTTCTAACCTTCCCAATTTGCTGTTTTTATGAAGAAGATGAAAGAACTTTTTATCGTTTTTTACAGGTAAAAGCTCGATTGTTTTTGGATTTTTAATCAATAAATTAAGCACAGTTTGATTCTGCTGCAGAGCTAAAGTCGCCCCTAAAACCATAGGTTTACCCATACATGTACCAGTGATTAAGAAGTAATTATCGGATTTCATAGTCAAGGAGATGCCAGTGACTATTAGTCTAGGGTTTATCACTTTTATATCCGGCTTTGCTGCAGATTTTGTGGGTTTAGAAACCGTTTTAGTGCCCGTGTTTTCAACCGTTAATGGTGTTCGCTCAGTTACAACAATTTGCTCTGAAGCATTTTGTAGCTCTACTTTCTGTGCTCTCGTCGTTACAGGTTGTTTTCCTGTGTGGATTGAGACTTCTGATGCGCGTGAAGATAAAGATGACGGTTCAACTTGAATTAATGCATCCCTAATCGAATTTTGATTTACACCTAATGCAAGAACTTGCTGGGGTGACAATTCAAAGCGAAGCTGATGTTTGTTAAGTTGTATCTGTATTCGCATTCCGCCACTTTTCAAAGTGATTGCTCGCTCAAAAAATGCCGGAAGCCAACGATTCGATTTTTGTTTCGGTTTTTTGGCAGATTTGTCAGTACTTTTCATCACCGCCGATTCATAACATGGATGCTTCGGCCATGGTGGACCTAGTGAGTCAAATAACACTTTAGCGCCGTTAGGGTGTTCATAATAAAAGACTTTTCGTCCACAGTTCTTACATTGGTAATTGGGGGAAGTGAAAGACTGAGCAGTCTTATATCCTTTAAAATTTTCAGGGCGACTTAGTACGCTATATGCTGTGGTAGCTAGGTTTTGTGTTAGTGGATTTGATATCGGAATAACACGTCCATCCTTCAGGGTTCGAAATTCCATGAGTTAATTCCTTCGAAGTGTTTGTCCCTTTTTTAGCATTAAAATTACTTTTACTGCAATATTTCTAAGTAGTCAGTGTAGAATTTTCTCAGCATAGATTTAATATTGCATGAATCGTCATTCATAACACTTTCAAGGCATGCAGCGATAAAATTCAATAAATTGAGCATAAGTTTCTTAATATACTCATTTACTGAATATTCCTTAATTGCATAATCAGGTACTTCATTCACAAGGAGAGATACCATGACGAATCACACTAAAGAATACTCAATTGCTGTCATTACACATGCGACTGAAAAGTTGCGTTTTGAAGGGCTTCCTGAAAAGGTCATTGCTGACTTTTTGGGAGTTGATCCAAGTAATATTCCCAAATATAAATCCGGCGCTTCCAAATTATCCCCATCAAAAATTAATGCTCTGGTGGAAAAGTTCGGCCCGCCAAAGCTTGCAACAGGGCGCTACTTAATAACCGATATATATCAGACAGTGGATGATTTTATCAAAAGTTATGACGGCGAATTAATCCACGAGTTTGCAAAGGAACTTGGGGATTTATGGCAGTATTTCAGTCGAACACGTGACTTGGAGAGCTCCATATCAAACCGAGTGTTACCTGAAGAGCAGAAGGTGGATGCTACAGAGCCACAAGATGAATCAGATTACTTTTGGATGCCTTCGTTATTCACTGAGAGGCCCCTTCAACGTGATGCGATAATGCAGTGGTTTTATACCCAATTGGTTTCACCTCCTTTTATTGAATGGACTTCTATATCTGAGGGATCCCCACAAAATTTCCATTCATACAATCAGCTATCAGCCTGTTTGATTACTGCCCAGTCCCACTGAACCACCCACTGTAGTATTTGTTTAAGTCCCTGCTGATAATATTGCCTGCGT
>JACCEA010264742.1_pt1 | contig 21188 bp, 20 predicted proteins | sample 7449851 | NCBI WGS metagenome assembly JACCEA01 (sample SAMN15323453, study PRJNA562643) | freshwater metagenome | isolation source: river surface water | place: USA:Blue River Watershed | collected 2017-08-18 | reverse complement strand
ATCGGTTATGCCGTAAATTTATTTTTATTTGCAGTCGGTCGTATTCAAATTAATGCACCTGCAATCATTACAGAAACAACTAAAGTAACAGATCCGTTACCGCAAGCGTTGGTACTCACTGCGATTGTGATTGGTTTTGCAACAACCGCTTTTATTGTACAACTTGCTTTACGCAGTCGTTATGAATCGGGCACGGATCATGTTGACTCCAAAGAAGAAGCAACAGTGACTTATGACCCACGTGAGGATGAGCCATAATGTTTGATTTCAATAATTTTTGGCATGCTCATACTCCTATTTTAAGTATTTTAATTCCAGCATTTACGAGTTTTTTACTACTTTTATTAGGCAATCCTGGTTCTGGTTCTCTAAAACAGGATTGGCGCCAACCTTGGCGACGTGGCATTAGCTTAGGTTCTGCACTTCTAGGCTTAATCACAGCAATCAGTTATTTGATGATCGCCAATACAGGTCAAGTTACCGTCTATCAACTTGGTGAATGGTCTGCTCCTTTTGGAATTGTTTTAGTTCTCGATCGTCTCGCTGCGTTCATGTTGGTGCTGACTTATGCACTTGCAGTGCCTGTCATTTGGTACGCAAGTGATAACTGGGATACCCGTGGGCGCTATTTCCACACCATGTTCCATTTTTTGTTAATGGGTATAACGGGTGCATTCCTGACAGGTGACTTATTTAACTTATTCGTGTTTTTTGAAATCCTGTTAATGGCATCTTATGTATTGCTATTACATGGTCAAGGTCGACCACGTTTCCAGCTAGGCATACATTACGTCACGATTAACTTACTCGCATCAGCGCTATTTTTGATTGGTTTAGGGATGATCTACGGCAGCGTTGGTAGTTTAAATATGGCTGATGTGAGTCGCCTTATCCCAACCTTAGACAGCGATCAACATAAACTTGCAATCGCGGGTGGCTTGTTACTCTTTGTGGTATTTGGGATCAAAGCAGCAATGCTACCTGTCGGCTTTTGGCTACCAAAAACCTATGCTGTTGCAAGCACACCCGTTGCTGCAATTTTTACTATTATGACCAAAGTTGGTATTTATGCCATTCTACGTGTCAATGGTACTGTTTTTGATGATGCAATGGCACAGAGTATTTTCAAAAACTGCTTATTAATAATTGGTTTGATTACTTCATTCTATGGTGTAATCGGTGCGATTGCTGCTGAACGCTTACGCCGTTTTGTTGGCTTTATGGTGTTGTCATCGATTGGAACATTACTCATCGCTATTGCCATGTTTAATACTCAAGCATGGTCAGCAGCATTGTATTATTTAGTCCACAGTACCCTAATTGCGGCTGCATTCTATTTATTTTGTGGTTGGATGACTGCGCAACGTGGTTCATTCAAAGATCATTTAAAAGTTGCACCGAAAATCAAACAGGAAAAAGCGGCTGCTTTTACTTATTTTACCATTGCACTCATGATGGCAGGTTTACCTCCTTTTAGTGGTTTCTTAGGTAAAGTTTTTATCTTACAGGCTACTGCTGAAACGCCTTATCAGGGTTGGATTATTGCTGTTATTCTGATTGTTAGCTTACTTAGCATTATCGCATTCACACGTGTTGGTTTTATCCTTTTTTGGCGTGCTAGTCCACCCGAAGAAAATCCTAAAGAACCAGCATATACCGCTTATCAAGCACTACCTGATACAGCTCCTCATCGGAATGACAAAGCAATCTATATATTACTGATTGCTTTGATGAGTTATGTTGTATTTGCAGCACCAATTCAGCGTTATACAACTTCAACTGCACAACAAATTCAAAATCATGCGCTTTATCAACAAGCGATTCTAAAACATGATAGTCAAGGTCGTGCCATTAGCGTGCAGCCATTTGATGCAGCATATTTGCCTGAAACTAAATATGGCGGTGAGGTTGAAGATCATAATGCGGTATTAATTCCAGATGTTATCTCAAAACCGACGCTACAAGGCGAACATATTTCGGAATATAAACAACGTCAAATTGCTGAGCAAACTTTGTCAAATCCAACTATTCCAAATGCCACACAATTAAAACCGATGGAGGAACACTAATGCAAAAACGTGCTTTGCTTGATCGTTGGTTTCCCCACCCCTTTGTGTCATTTTTAATTTTTGTGACTTGGCTCATGCTATCGCATAGTTTGGACATCACAGATATTTTTATTGCAATTCTATTAGGTATCTTTGTTTCACGTTTGGTAAGTCCTTTTATTGCACGTACACCCCATATTCATTGGTTACCTGCAATCAAACTTTTTTTTGTGGTGCTATGGGATATTGTGATTTCCAACTTTCGTGTAGCTAAAATGGTGCTTGGACCAATGGATGAGTTGCATCCAAAATGGTATCGCGTGCCATTAGAAACTGAACATGAGCAAGTAAATACGCTACTCGCAATGATCATTACAACGACGCCAGGTACGGTATCCGCAGGGATTGATCAAGAGCGAGGAGATATTTTAGTTCATGCACTCAGTACAGATAATGCTGAGTTAGATATTCAAGACATCAAAAATCGTTATGAGCTACCTTTGCTCGAAATCTTTGATGTAAAGATTGCAGAAGGAGCAGCGAAATGACCATTTTACCTTATGCACTTGCAATTAGTTTAGTAGCGATCACTATTTCCATGTTTCTTTGTCTGACCCGCATGATCATTGGACCATCTGTTGTTGATCGCTTGTTAGCACTCGATACTCTTTTTCTTAATGCAACATGTCTGATTGTGGTATTAGGTATTTACTGGGCAAGTACCAATGTATTTGAAGGTGCTCTATTGGTGGCGATGCTCGGTTTCGTTTCAACTGTTGCACTGGCTCGCTATTTCACCACTGGACATGTGATTGATTAAGGAGAGTGGTTATGCAAATAATTTTTGAGATTATCATTTCGTTCTTTTTGATCTTTGGTGCATTTTTCATGCTCGTAGGTTCAATCGGAATGATTCGCCTACCCGACTTATTTATGCGTCTGCATGCACCGACTAAATCAAGTACGTTAGGCTTGGGGAGTTTTTTAATTGCAGCTATGGTATTTGGAGCGACTCAAGGTCGTTTCGGTTTTGCTGAATTATTGATTACTTTATTTGCCTTTATTACTGCCCCAGTATCTGCAAATTTAATGGCACAAGCTGCAATTCATTTACGTTTGCGTTCAACCAGTGGTGATGTTCCAGAAGCTTTAAATCGTCCGCTACCGTGGCAACGTTATCGTCGTAATGCAGAAAAGAAAGATCAACTTTAAGTTGGTCTTTTTATTGAGCTCAATGTATTTTTTTAAGTTTTAGAAAGCCTAAACCAATTAACTCACTGAAAGATATAATTTTAATAGAAAAAATCATATCAATCACAATGATCTATAGCACAAAAGAAAGCCACCCGAAGGTGGCTTTCTTTTAGAACTTATTCTTTATCGTCTTGCCCTTGTTCAGGCAAATCCTTCACAGCTTCCGCGATCAGACCAAACATATAGTTACCATAGGCATTCGTTTTATCGTAATGGAAACGCAATCTTGGCGTAATACGTGTCTTGATACGACGGCTCAATTCATGACGCAAGAAACCAGAAGCTTTATTCAATACATCTAAAGTTTCTTTATTTGCGACTTCACTTTGCTCATCACCAAGTTCACGTCCCATCACAGTGACATAAACTTCAGCATAACCCATGTCTGCACTGACTTTCACCGCAGAGATGGTCACTAGACCACCTAAGCGAGGATCTTTAAGCTCTTGACGGATCAGCTCAGACAACTCACGTTGTACTGAATCCGCCATGCGCTTTAAGCGTTGGCTACCCGCCATTAAAGACTCCGTTTAATCAATTGAACATCATAGACTTCGATCTTGTCTTTAACTTTGATGTCTTTATAGCCTTTGACTGCAAGGCCACATTCCATACCAGCACGAACTTCTTCAACCACTTCTTTATAACGACGAAGAGATTCAAGTTCACCTTGGAATACAACCACGTCATCACGTAATACGCGAATCGGTTTATTACGATGCAATGTACCTTCAAGTACCATACAGCCAGCTGCTGCACCAAACTTACTTGAGTGGAAGACTTCACGTACTTCTGCAACACCCAAGATCGTTTCACGATGTTCAGGTGCAAGCTTACCGCTCATTGCAGCTTTTACATCATCAATTAAATGATAGATGACGCTGTAATAACGAATATCGATGCCATCTTGATCAGATTTTTGACGAGCCGTGTTATCTGCACGAACGTTGAAACCTAATAATACTGCTTCTGAAGATTCAGCTAAAGTCACATCTGACTCAGTGATTGCACCAACACCAGAACCAATGATGCGGACTTTCACTTCATCTGTAGAAAGTTCATCAAGCGCAACATGTAATGCTTCTAAAGTACCACGTACATCTGTTTTGAGTACGACATTCACATAAGGAATATCTTTTTTACCCATAGATGCCATGATGTTTTCAAGACGCATTGCACTGGCACGCTCTAGACGCTTATGACGTTCACGATCTGAACGAGCATCTGCAACTTCACGTGCTTTCTTCTCATCATTCACGACAAGAACTTCATCACCTGCCATTGGTGCATCAGGTAAACCTAAAATTTCAACTGGAATTGAAGGACCCGCTGAGGTGATACGTTGACCATTTTCATCAACCATCGCACGTACACGACCATAAGATGAACCCGCAAGAACCAAGTCACCAATGTTCAATGTACCATTTTGTACCAAAATTGATGTTACCGCACCACGACCTTTGTCAACACGTGCTTCAATCACCACACCTTGCGCCGCGCCTTCTGCTGAAGCTTTAAGCTCCATCAATTCAGCTTGGATCAAGATGAGATCAAGTAACTCATCGATACCCGCACCAGAGTGTGCTGAAACTTTAGCGATAGGTGTATCCCCACCCCATTCTTCAGGCACGATTTCTTTATGTGCTAATTCATTTAATACACGATCGACATCAGCAGATTCTTTGTCCATCTTGTTAATAGCAACAATAATCGGTGTACCCGCAGCACGCGCATGGTCAATTGCTTCCGCTGTTTGTGGCATCACACCATCATCAGCAGCAACAACAAGTACCACGATATCAGTCGCTTTCGCACCACGGGCACGCATTGATGTAAACGCAGCATGTCCTGGTGTATCTAAGAAAGTAATAATGCCTTTCTCGGTCTCAACATGGTATGCACCGATATGCTGGGTAATACCACCCGCTTCGCCTGCCGCCACTTTAGAACGACGAATGCGATCAAGCAATGACGTTTTACCATGGTCAACGTGACCCATGATTGTGACCACTGGCGGACGAGTCGTTTGTTCGCCACGAGCTTCTTCAGCTGCAACCAATAAGTTGTCTTCTGCTTGTGTATCAGAAACTAAAACTGGATTGTGACCCAATTCTTCAACTACCAATACTGCTGTATCTTGATCAATCGCTTGGTTTTGAGTAACAAGTTCACCCATTTTCATAAGTGTTTTAATTACTTCACGAACCTTAACCGCCATTTTCTGTGCAAGATCAGCAACAATAATTTTTTCGCCGATCTCAACATCATAAATTTGCTTCTTCACAGGTTTTTCAAAACCATGTTTATTCGCTTGGCTGGTTTTTAAACCACGCTTATGATGGCTTTTGCTGAAGCTTTGCTCTGCCTGAGCATCACCACCACGACCGCCTTTTTTACCAGCGCGTGGGTTTGCTGTCGCACCACCGCGTTTAATTTCGCGGTCTTCCTTATTAAAGGAATCTTCATATGCTTGTCCAACAAGACCAGCAGCTAAAGGTGAATCATCGATTACACGAATCGTTGTCGTCGCATCATCACTCGAATATTTTGATGCCATTTTGCGCATTTGCTCAAGCGTACGCTGTTGCGCTTCTTCAGCAGCCTTACGACGCACTGCTTCTTCAGTCGCCTTTAACTTGGCTGCTTCTGCTTCACGGGCTTTTTTCTGTTCAGGTGTTTCTGTTGGCCTAACAACAGGTGCTTTAATTACCTTGTCACTACCCCGTTTCTTCACCACAACTGCGGTTTTTGCAGGAGCTTGTGAAGCACTCTCAGAAGTATGCGCTGCACGCATGGCTTCCAGAGTCGCATTGGTTTTTTGTTCACCATGAATACGAGCTTTGGTATCTGCCTCTTCACGCCCTTTCTGCTCGGCACGGGCTTTTGCATCAGCTTCAGCACGAGCTTTGGCTTCTGCGGCGATCTGCTCTGGATTTGGCTTGGCAAAAACCTGCTTTTTACGCACCTCAACATTGATACTTTTTGCTTTACCCGAAGTACTGGTGACTTTGGCTGTATGGGTTGTTGTACGTTTCAACGCAATTTTTCCTGTGTTACCACTGCCTTGACCATGTACTTTTTTCAGGTGATTAACCAAAGTATCCTGCTGTTCAGTGGTAATAATGTCATCTGCTTTACGCTGTGGTAGACCTGCTTCGCGAACCTGCTCTAGGAGTTTCTCTACAGGACGTTCTACGCTGAGCGCTAACTCTTGAATCGACTTGTCCGTCATCTATTATCTCCTAGTTAAACCATGATTCACGTGCTTTCATGATCAATTGACCTGCTTTGTCATGACCTAAACCTTCGATATCCGAAATATCATCAGTCGCTTGATCAGCCAAATCATCAATTGTAATCACACCACGCGCCGCCAATGCATAAGCAATCTCAGTGGTCATACCATCCATACCGAGAAGTTCTGCGCTTGGCTCTTGAATATTTTCTTGCTGTTTCAGTGCATCAGTTAAAGCAGCTTCTTTAGCACGGCTTTGAAGCAATTCAACTAAATCTGCATCTAGTTCAATTTCATCAAATGTTTCAGCTGGAACATAAGCAATCTCTTCTAATGAAGTAAAGCCCATTTCCACCAATGCCATTGCTAAATCTTCTTCAATATCGAGACGTGTAACAAACATATCTAAATACTGTTGTGCTTCATTTTGCTGACGAGCACGATACTCTTCTTCTAACATCATGTCGAGTTTATAACCCGTCAATTCCGATGCTAAACGAACATTTTGCCCTTGCGAACCAATTGCACGTGCTAACTGATCATTGGTTGCGAAGATAATATCTGCACTACGCGCATCTTCATCTAGCACAATACCTGATACATCAGCTGGCTCTAATGCGCTTGCAATATATTGTGCTGGATCATCAGACCACACCACGACATCAATACGCTCACCGTTCAACTCTTGTTGTACTGCTTGAATACGTGTACCACGCATACCAATACATGCACCTACAGGGTCAATACGATGGTCATTGGTTTTCACTGCAATTTTAGCACGAACACCTGGTTGACGAGCAGCTGCTTTAATTTCGATGATTTCTTCAGAAATTTCTGGAATTTCTTTTTTCATCAATGCAATTAACATCTCAGGACGAGCACGAGATAATAATAATTGCGCGCCACGACCTTCGCGGTTTACGCTGTATAAAATGGCATTGATACGTTGCTTAGGACGCAAAATTTCTTTATGAATGGTTTCTTCACGCGCCAAGTAAGCTTCAGCGTTATCACCGAGATCAATGATGAAACCATCTTTGGTTTGTTTTTTGACTTCGCCGTAAATCAACTCACCTACTTTAGATTCATAGGCATCGGCAACCAAAGCACGCTCAGCTTCACGAATCTTTTGTACAATGACTTGTTTCGCAATTTGAGCAGCAATACGACCAAATTCAATTGACTCAACTTCTAGCTCACGCACATCACCGATTGACCATTTTGATGGATCAACATCTGAGATTGCATCTTGGCAAGCTGGCATTTCATGATCTTCATCCGCCACAACTGTCCACTGACGGAAAGTGCGATAATCACCTGTTTTACGATCAATTTCAATACGAAGCTGTGCTTCTTCTGAATGTGTTCCTTCGTAAAACTTTTTCTTCGTTGCTGCAACAAGTGCTTGCTCTAATGCTTGGAAGATCGCCTCACGACTCACACCTTTTTCATTACTAACCGTTTCTGCAACGGTAAGAATTTCGCGGCCCATAAGTCACCTACAGATTTCTTATACAATTAAGTTAATATTAGTCTTGATAGATTAAATTTGCTTTATCAATATTATTACTATCAATTTCAAGCACATGCTTACCTTCCACTTCAACTTGAATGATTTCATTTTCTAAGTCTACAGAAAGTAATTTCGCTTGAAACTTACGACGATTTTCGACGGCAGCAATTAATCGTAAAGCCACTTGTTGCCCAATATAAGCAGGCAATTGATTGAGTTGGAAAAATGGACGATCCCAGCCTGGTGAAGAGACTTCTAAAGCATATTCACCTGAAATTGGATCATGAACATCAAGCATTGCACCCACTTGTTGTGTCACTAAAACACAATCTTGAACGCCAATACCACGCCCTTGTTCAACTTCGCCATCTTCATTCAAGATAGGTTCAACATTCTCATCAACTGCTTTATCAATATAAATACGTAATAAAGAACGTTTACCTTGTGGTAGGAATTCAATCCCCCATAGATCTACACCACACGCAGCTACTGCTGGCGCGATTAGATCATACAATGCTTGAGATTTATTTGATAATTTCATTTACTCTCGTCGCTCTCATGCGAGCCAATCAATCTTAACCGTATAGTGAAGCACGACTATTTGACCAATTGATGTCGAACACTACACGATAGCTAAACAACCAATAAAAAAGGGCGTAAATCGCCCCTATGTTACACAGAAAACCGAAGTCCACTGTGCAAAAAGGCCCACCTTATTGTGAGCCTCTTTTAGAAACTTGGTAGCGGGAGCTGGATTTGAACCAACGACCTTCGGGTTATGAGCCCGACGAGCTACCAGACTGCTCCATCCCGCATCAACGTGCAAAATTATATACAAATATAAAAAAAAGTCAATTTAAGTTTTTTATATTTGCTTGATTAAGTTGCACCTTAATCAAATGGTAGCGGGAGCTGGATTTGAACCTACGACCTTCGGGTTATGAGCCCGACGAGCTACCAGACTGCTCCATCCCGCATCAACAACATCACTGCATACACCAAACTTACTGGTTATTAAGCTTGGTGCGGAAGGGGGGACTTGAACCCCCACGCCCGAAAGCACTACCACCTCAAGGTAGCGTGTCTACCAATTCCACCACCACCGCAGCTTTGTGGGACGCATTCTATTCCTTTAAATATAAAAAGGAAAGTGCTAATTCAACTTATTGAGTTGTTTTAGGTGCGTTTGATGAAGTTTCAGGCGATGTTACTGGTGCAGAGGTCGTGGTTTGAGCAGATTTTAAGCTATACGCATCAGCTGTTTGTTTTTTTGCAAAAACAGCCAAAGTTAAACTCGTAGCAAAAAACAAGGCTGTAAAAATTGCAGTTAAACGAGTTAAAAAGTTACCCGCTCCCGAGGCACCAAATACCGTAGCAGCACCACCGCCACCAAACGACGCTCCTGCCTCAGCACCCTTACCTTGTTGCACTAAAACCAATCCAATAATCATAATTGCTAAAATGATATGTACAACGAGTATAAAACTATACATTTCTACTTCCTATTATTTGCTTTGAGCAAATGCTTTTGCAATTTGATAAAAAGATTGTGCATTGAGTGATGCACCTCCAACTAAAGCGCCATTAATATCAGGACATGCGGCCAACTCAACAGCATTCTCGGCTTTGACACTACCACCATACAATATAGCCATGTTTGTACCGAATGATGTAATTTGTTTTAAGCCTTCACGTATTTTTGCATGCATTGCTTGAGCATCCGCAGGTGAAGCTGTCTTCCCTGTTCCAATTGCCCAAATCGGCTCATACGCTATCACAATATTTTGCCATTGTTCAGCTTTAACGACGGATGCAATATCACAAATTTGTTGTAATACCACTTGCTCAGCAGCGCCTTGCTCACGCTGCTCTAAGCTTTCGCCAACGCAATAGATCACCGTTAAACCTGCATTTAATGCATTTTGCAGTTTTGCTTTTAAAATATTGACGTTATCACCAAATAATTCACGGCGCTCAGAATGTCCAATCAACACATATTCAATCTGGCTATCTTTTAACAGCTCCGCACTTACCTCACCTGTGTAAGCACCAGTACCTGCCACACGAGAAAGATCCTGAGCCACAGTATAAATGGCTCTAGTTGCATCTTTTAACTGAGCATGAACACCACTCAAGGCAATCGTCACGGGCGCTACACCAATATGACATTGCTCAGGAGAAATATTGTCCTGTTGTAGTAACTGCTTAAATTCTTCTATTAATTGGAAAGCACTCGCATGCATTGGATTCATTTTCCAATTGCCAATAACCCAAGGGGTAATCGCCGAATTCGACATACTTCGCCCACCTACAACTAATTTATAAAAAATGCTGCATATTTTACACGTATTTTTATAAAATTCAGTTTTTCTTTTCAGTTTAAGTTTCAACCAACAAAAAATAGATCTAAAAATTCTCGTCCCTTTTACATATATATGTCGATTTTTTACAATCGTTTGCTTTATTTCTAACGAAGGCTACTCTCTAAATCTGAAATTAATTTGTAAAAAAATCGATCAGTTCAAGTTTTTCAATATGAACCAAGTAAAAAACAACACTTTCTATAGTAGTATTTTTACGTAACAAAAGTATAATTTTGAGAATAGCTATTATAACCATATTGTGAGTAAGGCGGACAGATGTCAGGATTACATACGTCTCCAAAGTTTTCAGGGTTCATTCGACGTTTAGTTGAAGATGGTCATATGACTGCTGCAAATATGCAGAATGCAATTGATGCAGCCAAGAAAGCCAAACAAGATATTGTTGCTCATTTAATCGAACAACATCGTCTTTCTCCACTTACCATTGCAGAAAGCATCTCTGTAGAATTTGGCGAACCACTTTTTGATTTGGCGGTTTACGATGTTGGATTATTACCTCGAGAATTAACCGACAATAAACTCATACAAAAACATCGTGTTGTTCCGTTAACACAACGTGGACAAATTTTGTATGTTGCTACGAGCAATCCAACCAATATTGATGCATTAGATGCAATTCGTTTCAATACCAAACTTAATATTGAACCAATTATTGTTGAGCATACTAAACTTGAAAAGTTAATCGAACAACATTTTGGTGATTCAAGTAGTTTCGATTTTGGTGACAGTGAGGACTTCGACTTAGATATTGATGTTAATCAAGATTCACCTCAAGAAGATGATGATGCATCACCGCAAGGTGACGAATCCCCAATTGTCAAATATATTAATAAGCTTTTAATTGATGCAATTCGCATGGGCGCTTCAGATTTACATTTTGAGCCCTATGAAAAAATGTACCGTGTGCGTTATCGTGTTGATGGTGTGCTCCGTCAAATCGCCACCCCCCCATTACAGATGGCAAATCGGCTTGCCTCTCGCTTGAAAGTTATGTCCCAAATGGATATTTCAGAAAAACGAATGCCTCAAGATGGTCGTATTAAACTCAAATTGTCAAAAACCAAAGCCATCGATTTCCGTGTCAACTCTTTACCGACCCTATTTGGTGAAAAGCTAGTACTACGTATCCTTGATCCATCCAGTGCGATGTTGGGAATTGAGGCACTGGGTTATGAAGATGATCAGAAAGCATTATTCATGGAAGCACTTGAAAAGCCTCAAGGAATGCTACTGATTACAGGTCCAACAGGTTCGGGTAAAACCGTATCGCTATATACTGGTCTAAATATTCTAAACACTGAAGATACCAATATTTCAACAGCAGAAGACCCTGTGGAAATTAACCTGGAAGGCATTAATCAGGTCAACGTGAATCCAAAGACAGGATTGACTTTCTCTGCTGCATTAAAGGCTTTCTTACGCCAAGACCCTGATGTAATTATGGTCGGTGAGATTCGTGATTTGGAAACAGCCGAAATCGCAATTAAAGCAGCGCAAACTGGTCATATGGTGATGTCAACACTGCATACCAACAGCGCACCTGAAACTTTAACTCGTTTGCGTAATATGGGGGTACCCTCATTCAATATTGCAACCTCAGTCAACCTGGTGATTGCACAACGCTTGGCACGTCGTTTATGTGCTCAATGCAAGGAAGTTGTGGAAATTCCCAAACAGAGCCTGTTAGAACTGGGTTTTACCGACCAGGATCTTGCAGATCCTGAGTTCAAGATATTTAAGCCTGTCGGCTGTGGTGAATGCAGGGAAGGCTACAAGGGCCGTGTCGGTATTTATGAAGTTATGAAAGTAACACCAGAAATATCCAGAATTATTATGGAAGATGGTAACGCCCTGCAAATTGCGGCAGCATCAGAAAAAGCGGGATTCAACAATTTACGACGTTCAGGTTTGAAAAAAGTGATACAGGGGATTACTTCCCTACAGGAAGTCAACCGAGTCACCAGTGAATAAAATCAATAAAAAGGATTACAATCATGGCAGCTAAAAAAGCGCAAATGATGCCTACTTTTACTTATGACGGAGTAGACCGTAAAGGGGCAAAAATTAAAGGGGAATTACCAGCTCGTAATATGGCTTTGGCTAAAGTCACCTTACGCAAACAAGGGGTGACCATCAAGAACATTCGGGAAAAACGTAAAAACATTCTCGAAGGGTTAATGAAGAAAAAAGTCACCACGCTGGATATCACTATTTTTACCCGTCAATTAGCCACCATGATGAAAGCAGGGGTGCCACTGGTTCAGGGCTTTGAAATTGTTGCAGAGGGCTTGGAAAACCCTGCCATGCGCGAAGTGGTTTTAGGAATTAAGGGTGAAGTCGAAGGGGGGAATACTTTTGCAGGCGCCCTTAAGAAATATCCACAGTATTTTGACAACCTTTTTTGTTCTTTAGTGGAGTCAGGAGAGCAATCTGGTGCACTTGAAACCATGCTGGATCGAGTGGCGATCTATAAAGAAAAAAGTGAACTGCTTAAACAAAAAATTAAAAAAGCCATGAAATATCCAGCCACAGTCATTGTGGTTGCAGTCGTTGTCACGATTATTTTAATGGTAAAAGTTGTGCCTGTTTTCCAAGATCTGTTTAGTTCCTTTGGTGCAGACCTGCCTGCTTTTACTAAAATGGTGGTCAATATGTCTGAGTGGATGCAAAAATATTGGTTTATCCTTATCATCGTTATTGGTGCAATTATTACCGCTTTCCTTGAGGCAAAAAAACGTAGTAAAAAGTTCCGTGATCTTTTGGATAAAATGGCTCTCAAGGCGCCTATTTTTGGTGATTTGGTCTATAAGGCCATTATTGCCCGTTATAGCCGTACTCTGGCAACCACATTTGCAGCAGGTGTACCACTGATTGATGCTCTTGAATCTACAGCAGGTGCAACAAATAATGTGATTTACGAAGAAGCAGTGATGAAAATCCGTGAAGATGTCGCCACAGGCCAGCAATTACAATTTGCGATGCGGGTATCCAATCGTTTCCCATCTATGGCGATTCAAATGGTCGCGATTGGTGAAGAGTCAGGGGCCTTGGATAGTATGCTAGACAAAGTGGCGACCCACTATGAAAATGAAGTGGATAATGCGGTCGATGGCTTAACCTCAATGATGGAACCATTGATTATGGCTATTTTAGGCGTACTTGTTGGTGGTCTTGTCATTGCCATGTATCTGCCAATCTTCCAAATGGGTTCTGTGGTCTAATGCAACAATCACTCTCTTATTTTATCGAGAACCCAACTGCACTGTACCTAGCAGTTGGGCTTTTGAGTCTATGTATTGGTAGTTTTCTCAACGTTGTCATTTTTCGTACGCCAAAAATGATGGAGCAAGAATGGCATCAGGAATGCCAAATGCTGCTTCATCCAGAGCAACCACTTATTGATCAAAGTAAGTTAACATTAAGCCAACCTGCCTCAACCTGTCCTCAATGTAAATCCCCTATTCGCTGGTATCAGAATATACCTATCATCAGTTGGATCATTCTTCGTGGCAAATGTGGTTCTTGCCAGAATCCAATTAGTATTCGCTATCCACTAATTGAACTTCTCACCATGGTTTGTTCATTAATCGTTGTAGCAGTATTTGGTGCAACCATTCAGATGCTCTTTGGTTTAGTCCTCACATGGGCATTGATCACACTCACTTTTATTGATTTCGATACGCAATTGTTACCAGACCGTTTTACGCTTCCTTTGGCAGCACTAGGTTTGGGAATTAACAGTTTTGCAATTTATACAACTGCCACGTCAGCAATTTGGGGTTATTTGATTGGTTTCCTCTGTCTATGGGTCGTTTACTATCTTTTTAAATTGGTGACTGGTAAAGAAGGCATGGGATATGGTGACTTTAAGTTGCTTGCTGCCCTGGGTGCCTGGATGGGGCCTATGATGCTTCCGCTTGTTGTGCTGCTTTCCTCAGTCGTGGGTGCCATTATTGGTATTATTCTCATGAAAATACGTGGTGAAAATCAGCCCTTTGCCTTTGGTCCCTATATCGCCATTGCAGGCTGGATCGCATTTTTATGGGGTGATCAAATTATGAAAGTCTATTTGGGTGGTTAATATGCGTTTTATTTTGGGCATTACGGGTGGGATTGGCAGTGGTAAGTCAGCCGCCACGCAATGGTTTGAATCCCAGGGTATTCGCGTCATTGATGCTGATGTTGTAGCAAGGGAAATTGTTGAACCAGGTCAGCCAGCGTTACAGAAAATTCAACAGCTATTTGGGGATTGGGTATTACTGGAAGATGGCAATCTAGACCGCCGTGCACTACGTGAATATATTTTTCAGCTCCCAGAGGCTCGTCACCGTCTAGAACAAATTACCCACCCTGCTATTCGCCAATCCATTATCCAGCAGTTACAAGAGGCAGAAAGCCCTTACGTGATTCTGGTTTCACCCCTGCTCTTTGAAACTAGCCAGCATGAACTGGTCCAACATACTCTATTGATTGATGCAGATGAACAGACCCAGTTACAACGCGCTAGCCAGCGTGATGGACAAACTGAAGAGCAGATACGAAAGATTATTGCAGCTCAAATGTCCCGTACTCAAAAACAACAGCTCGCCAATGATATTGTGCTGAACGATGGCTTGCTCGCACATCTACACAAGCAACTCCAACCATTGCACCTAAATTATTTACAACGGGCTGAACAGAGCTATTAATCCTGTTTCTGCTGGGATAGCTGGGCGGTTAATGCATCTTTACGAAACCAGCGCCACGGTTGTAACGCACCAATCCCCATCCCCATTAACCCACACATAATCGCTGGGCTTAAGGGTTCATTTAACAATGGCACAGCAATAACAGCAGCAATAAATGGCGCCAAGGTCACAATGCTTCCCGTTTTAAATGCACCCAAACGTTCAATGGCGGCCACATAGGTCAGGGTTGCAATAATCACCACCAACACCCCATGAAATACACCCTGTATCAGCAAATGGACAGGCTCTGCTTCCTGAAAATGTTTCGGAATAAACAGGATATAGATCGGCAAATAAATCAGTGCTGACCAAATGGCCACACTTGCCATTGAATGCCAGGCTGATAATTTCCATTGTTTTAACAATACAGTGAAGATGCCCCACCAAACCGCACTCAGAAAAAAGAGAATATCGCCAAAACCAAAGGCAGAAGCCTGCTCATGCAACATCAGGTAGCTCATCAATGCCAGAGCACTCAACATAATGCTGAGACTGAGCCAGGTATGTTTGTCAAAAGGCTGTTTAAACAATAAATAAGCAGCTACGGCAGTACATAGAGGAATACAACCATTGAGAAAAATTGCGGCATGCGCTGCTGGTGCATGTAAAAAAGCAGTATAAACCGTTAGACAGTAGGCTAAACCACCTGTTAAGGCTAAAATGACTGGACGTGGATGCCATAAGAAAGCTAAATCTTTTTTATAAATAAGCACAGGCATTAAAATAAGAAAAGCAATCGCAAAACGCATGGCCACCAAGTCCCAAGCACTGACATGCCAGTGCAGATTTAAACGGGAGAGAATGGTAAAACCACCCCAGATGCACATGGTGATACAGACAAACAGATAGCCTTGCGTGCGAGCAGTCATTTTTAATTACATTGACGATAATTGTGTGAATTATACAGCATTACGCTGACGGCATGCCTCATAAAGTGCCATGCCTGTTGCCACACTGACGTTTAAACTTTGTAAATCACCAGACATGGGGATATACACGGTTTGGTCACATTGCGACTGGGTTATAGGCCTTAATCCTGTATCTTCCGCCCCCATCACAATCACCACTGGACCGTTAAAATCACACTGTTGAATAGGCAATGCCTTTTCGTCCAGCATAGTGCCAATCACACGGCTATGTGTGGTCTCTTTAAGATGTGCCAATGTTCGGGCCAAATTGGTGACCTGAATAAACTTCACTTTCTCGGCCCCGCCCGCTGCAACTTTACGTGCTGTCGGAGTTAAGCTTGCTGAACGGTCACGCGGCACAATCACGGCCTGCACCCCCATTGCCGCCGCAGTACGAATACATGCACCGAGATTATGAGGATCAGTGACTTGATCCAATGCCAACAATAAAGCATTCGGTGACTGCTGCATCAATTCGTCTAAATCTTTTTCATTTAAGGTTGGATGTGGTCGAACTGCAGCCACTACACCTTGATGAAAAGGTAAGCCTGCAAGCTTTTCCAAACTATCCCGACTCGCCTTTTGGACGCTAATTCCAAAAGGTTCAGCCAACTGCAAGATCTTTTGCAACCGTTGGTCATCACGCCCTTTTAAGGTAAATAAAGTCAAAACGCGTTCAGGCTCTAACTCCAACAATGACTCAACCGAATGAACGCCATAATAATATTCAGGTTTTGCCATGAACGACCTCTTGCAGTATTCCCGATCTATAAAGGGAGATTTTGAAAAAATAAAAATCCTGCAAAGTAGCTTTACAGGTGAGGAGCGAATAGCTCCACAAGGGAATTTAATAAAAAAATCCTGCAAAATGAATTTACAGGATTCTCTTTAGGTATAGTGTACCCGATTTAGGAAGCGATCAGTTAACCTTCTAAATGACATACATAATCAAGCACTTCATCAGTCTCGATGTGGAAAACACTATTTCCTGGGACATAAAAAGACTGACCTGCACGGAATAACTCACTTTCTGTACTGTCTGCAATTTTTACACGACATTCACCAGAAATGATTTCCATACGTTCTGGCACATGTGTTTCAAAAGTTAATGCCTGTTCAGTAGGTAAAATCACACCTAATGTCTTTTTAGTACCATCTTCAAATTGTACAGTATGGCTGATACATGCCCCACCAAAATATACATTTGACTTTTTAATGACCGTAACATGATCAAACTGCACTGAACTCATGCATACTCTCCAAATAATGCAGCATTTATATTAGGTTATGATGGACGTAGTTTAATTGTGCCTGCGTCACTAATCAATCCATTTTTATCATGCTTTAACAGCAATTTTTATGCCTTTCTACTAAAGTTATGTTCAACTCACAAGCGCTTTTAGATCAAAGCATCCGATCTAAACGACAATAGAAAAAATCTTATAAATCGATAGACAAGCTTTACATCACTAAATTATTCAGAACAACTCCAGAAATAAAACATGATTTCATCAACACAACGCTGATCCTCTTGTTCGATTAGCAAAATTTCTCTATCTTTAAGCAAAAGATTGCGTGCACTGGATGCATATATGCTCACCCATTTAACTTTAATTAATTTTGCACTTGCAGACCATTTAGCTTTAGATATTGAACAAGGTTTCAATGTTTTGACTGGGGAAACTGGTGCAGGAAAATCGTTATTGTTAGATGCACTGTCTGCGTGCTTGGGTGAACGTACCGATACCAACTATGTCCGTTATGGTGCAGATAAAGCAGATGTCACTGCTGTCTTTAGTTATCAAGCTGAAAGTGCGGAAGCAAAATGGCTTACAGAACATGAACTAGATGATGATTCTGGTGAAATTCATTTAAGACGTGTCATATTTGCGACAGGCCGAAGCAAAGCATGGATCAATGGACGCCCAAGTAGTTTGTCGGAGTTAAAAGAAATTGGACGCTTACTGGTACAACTTTATAGCCAGCATAGCCAACAGCAATTACTTGAGCCCCCTTATCCGAAGCACTGGTTAGATCGTTATCATAATTTTGCCGAACCAGCAGATGAAGTACGTGAAGCGTATAGCACATGGCAAAAAAACATTCGCCAGCATCAAGCTGCTTTAGATGCGCAAGCCACGCGTATTCAAAAAATACAAAATTTAGAATCCCAAATAGAAGAACTTGAAGAGATTGTCCAAACGGATTATCGAGAGATTGAACAAGAGTTTGATCGTCTCAGCCATCATGAACATATTATGCAAGACTGTAGTTACAGTCTAAATGTCTTGGATGAGGCTGAACAAAATATCACTCAAGAAGTTGCTTCAATCATTCGTCGTTTAGAGTCTCATGCAGGGCGCAGTGAACAGTTATCAAATATTTATAATTCGTTACTCAATGCACAAAGTGAGATTGAAGATGCAACCGCGAGTTTACGTCAATTTATTGATCGCCAAAGTTTTGATCCTGGAAGAATGGAACAGCTCAATACAACCTTAGAAATTTTCCATCGTCTCGCACGCAAACACCGTACCCAGCCTGAATTACTCAAACAAGAATATGAAACTTGGCAACAAGAATTAGAGCAATTACATCTATTAGAAGATCCTGAAACCTTAGCTGAACAGGTAGAAATTTCTTATCAAATTTTTATGCAAAAAGCTGAGCACCTAGATCAGATTCGTCGTACAGCTGCAGTTCCACTGGCGAAGCAATTGACTGAACAAGTGAAGCCGCTTGCTCTACCTGAAGCATATTTTGAATTTAAGTTCGAGCCAATGGAAGCAAATGCCGAAGGTCTCAGCTTTATTCAGCTTCTTTTCACTGCCAATAAAGGCATTCCACCACAACCGCTGGCTCGCGTTGCATCTGGCGGTGAACTCTCTCGTATTGCACTGGTCATGCAAGTGATGAATGCCGAAAAAACAGAATCCGAAGTTTTGGTCTTTGATGAAATTGATGTCGGAATTAGTGGTGGTACAGCCGAAGTGGTTGGTCGTTTACTCGCCGATCTGGCTCAGCATGTACAACTACTCTGTATCACTCACCAAGCTCAAGTTGCTGCACAGTCTGACCAACACTTATTGGTCAAAAAACAACAAACAGATCCAGCAAGCAGCACTATTATTGAGTTGAATGAGGAACAACGCATTCTAGAACTAGCACGTATGTCTGGCGGCGTCGAGATTAGCGAAACCACCTTGCAACACGCCAGACAGTTGCGTCAGCTCAAATTCCAGTCAGCCTAGTTTATGCAATAAAATATCAGAAAATGATTGGCGAAATCCAATCAACTCTTGTATGTTGATAAAAACAACCTATTATTTAATCCCCCTACCCCCCCCTTTTTAAAGTGGGACTTGTTTTGATGGAGAACCGCCTAGGTGACGAAACAATATTTAACTCACCGTTGTCTTATCGCTCCACCAGACATGGCAGATGACTTCTTTGCAAACACCGTCATTTATGTTGCTCGTCATGATGAGGATGGTGCTCAGGGCATTATTATCAATCGCCCTTCTGAATTACAGATCAAAGAATTATTGAATGATTTAGAGATTGATGCAGATAATGTACAACCTCATGCTGTGTTGCAAGGTGGACCATTACGCCCAGAAGCAGGTTTTGTCCTACACACAGGTCAACCTACTTGGCATTCATCAATCGCAGTAGGTGAAAATGTTTGCATTACTACCAGTAAAGATATTTTGGATGCAATTGCACATAACGAAGGTGTCGGTCGTTACCAAATTGCTCTAGGCTATGCCAGCTGGGGCAAAAATCAGCTTGAAGAAGAAATGGCACGTGGTGACTGGCTGATTTGTGACTCAGACATGGATTTAATCTTTAATCTACCTTATGGCGATCGTTGGGATGCGGCATACAAAAAAATTGGGGTAGACCGTACATGGTTTGCTTCAGAGATTGGTCATGCCTGATTTTAAAACTTCGCAATCCATTATGGCCTTTGATTTTGGCACCCAGAAAATGGGGATGGCAATTGGTCAATCAACTATCGAGAGTGCCAATCCTTTACCATTATTCGTGATGAAAGATGGCATCCCTGACTGGAACCAACTATTAAAACTCGTCAAAGAGTGGCAACCCAATCTTTTTTTAGTCGGTTTGCCATTAAATATGGATGATAGTGAATCTGAACTCTCTGCTCGCGCACGAAAATTTGCACGACGTTTGCGTCATCAAACCAATATTGAAACGTGGATGGTGGATGAGCGTTTGACTACACGCGAAGCGAGAGAAGAACTTGAGTCTTATCAAAATAAAGGCCGAGCAAAACGCTTATCGGCTGATAGTTTCGCAGCCGCACTACTCATTCAAAGTTGGTATCGTGATCCTAATGGAATAACACCTTAATTATTTATATTTAAGCGCTTTATCACGGTATAGCACACTGATGTACCGTGATAAAATCAGATCCAGACCATGAAAATAACTGCTTTAGCACGTCTACAATCCAAACCATTTGCATAAAATTTAGAATGCAATTCTTAAAAAATCAATCAACTCAGACTACGTCTGATTATTTCTCAATAATTCTCACCGTTGCAGTTCGCCCTGAAACAAAAGCCAATGGATTCTGAGGCTGTTCATCTAAAATAATTTTTACAGGCACACGTTGCGCTAAACGTACCCAACTAAAAGTAGGGTTTACATTTGCCAATAGATTAGAACTACCAGAACGCTCACGATCTTCGATCCCTGTTGCAATACCTTGAACATGCCCACGAATGAATTGACGATCCCCCATCAACTGCACCGTCGCCGAATCACCGACATGAATACGATTCAGTTTGGTTTCTTCAAAATAACCCACGACATAAAGCTGATGACGATCTAGCAGCGCAGCAACCGCTTGCCCAACCTTAACATAATTACCAACACGTAAATCAAAGTTAGCTAAGGTTCCATCCGCAGGTGCAACGACTGCCGAACGACTCATATTGAGCTGAGCTAAATGTAAATTGCTATTCGCTACTTCGATCAAAGCTTGCTGTTGTTGAATGGCCGCCTCAGCCTGTTCGATACTCGCTGCTAGCTGCTCTTTTTCTGCAATCGCCTGATCGCGTGTAGCAAAAACCTGATCTTGCTCTTGCTT
>JACCEA010579451.1_pt1 | contig 21189 bp, 13 predicted proteins | sample 7449851 | NCBI WGS metagenome assembly JACCEA01 (sample SAMN15323453, study PRJNA562643) | freshwater metagenome | isolation source: river surface water | place: USA:Blue River Watershed | collected 2017-08-18 | reverse complement strand
CTCAAAGCTTAAGATATAGTCCGCCCCCTTGGGAAACCTTGGGGATCAAGCGTTTGACGGCGATAAACATTCATCTTGTTGCCAACAGGTGGCTGCTTATTAGGTTGTGAATTTCACCTAATAGGGATAACAGTGTAAGAATTCACTTTGGTGTTGAAGAACATCAAGTATATAACCATCTAGTCTTTGCAGTGTTTACACTGCCAAGGCGACACCTCCAAACTGTTCGGGAAAACCGTAAAGCTCCAAATACCAAGCCCATTATTGAAAAATGTGGGTGGCTCCAGAGAAAGACTGGAGGTATGGTAAAAACTTTGGAGATGATTGGCTTCACAGCCAATAAATCGGCAATCCGCAGCCAAGCTCCTACAGTGCAATGCACCATGGAGAAGGTTCAGAGACTAAATGGTGGTGGGTGGGGAAACCAGAATACCCTTATTCTCTCTTATCAAAAGGAGGGGGTAAGGGGAACCATGGTTCCCCTGCTTAAGATATAGTCCGTCCCCCTTGGAAACTCGGTGGGGTAAAACGGAAATGAACATGCATGTGCCACAATCCGTGGTATCTATGATTGAAATCTCGGAACTCGCAGGAGTTCCAACTCAAATTATCAGTCCTCGTGAATGTAGTCCTATCTTGTCTATTGAGCAAGATGTTGCACTTGGTGTCTATCGTATGACAAAGAAGCATGTGGAACTGTCTGAAAAGCAGTTCTTCAACATGTTGTGCAACAACACTATCTTCACTGGACAAATTCCAAGACCCATCTTTGAGAAGGGTATGGTAAGGAAGTGGTCTGGCAGGCAACTGCTCAGTACCATTATCCCCAAGAATGTCAATGTGGAAATGCCCAACAGTTCCTACGATAAAGATGAGATTGATGTCAATGATGACAACTATGTCCGTATCAAGAATGGTGAAATTCTGGGTGGAACCATTGACAAGACTATCTACCAAAAGGGAACATTTGGTTTGGTGCATTCTATCTTCAATGAATACGATCCCATGGAGGCCAAGAAGTTCTTTGACAATACACAGACTTTGGTTTGTGATTGGCTGGTTCAATCTGGTTTCAGTGTGGGTATCAGCGATTTGATTGTAGATGAGAAGACCAATGAGTCAATGCGTTCAGTCATCCAAAAGATGAAGGGGCAAGTCTATGACACCATTGCTGACATTCATGCCAATCGTTTTGAGAATACCTCTATCAAGAACAACCGCGACTATTTTGAGGATAAAGTTCAAGGTATTCTCTCAAAGGCAACTGATGAGGCTGCCAAGATTGGGATGTCTACCATTGATGACAACCTTAATCGTATGTTGAATATGATTAAATCAAAGTCCAAGGGTAAGATTATCAACGTTGGTCAAATGATTGCTTGTCTTGCACAGAACTCTGATGAAGGTAAGCGTATCCAATATGGTTTTGAGAATAGGACACTTCCTCATTTCAACAAATATGATGATGGACCAGAAAGCAGAGGATTTGTAGAAAACTCTTTCATATCTGGTCTGTCTCCTCATGAGTTCTTCTTCCACGCCATTGGTGGTCGTGGTGGATTGATCGATACTGCTGTGAAGACCAGTGATGTAGGATATTTGCAAAGAAAACTGGTGAAGGCCATGGAGGACTGCAAGGTCAATCATGATTACACCGTGAGAAACGCATCTGGTTCAATCATCCAATTTGTATATGGTGAAGATGGTATGGACCCTACAAAGATTGAAGACCAACCATTGCCATTTGTCAAGATGGACTACAGCAAACTGAAAAGGACATATCTTCTAACAGAAGATGACAATCTACAATTTATCTTAGATGATGATGTCATTGAGAACCTCCACGAGACCAAAGATTGGCAGAAGAGGTTCGAGGCACACTTCCAAGAAATATTGGAAGATCGTGAGTTTGTGATGAAGCATATCCTTGCTAACGAGGGAGGCAATAAGATTAAGTATCCTATCGCATTCGCAAGGATTACTAACAACGCCAAGGCGATGTTCAACAAGTATGATGATGGAGCCTTGAGTGACTTGGATCCAATCTACGCTTTGAACACCATCAACAAGATGTGTGAAGAACTATATGTTCATCAACATAACAAGGCGAACAAGTTCTTGAAGATGTTGATTAGATGCTACCTTTCACCAAAGAAGTGTATTTTTGACTATAAGTTCAATAGATTGGCGTTTGACTACGTGGTCAATCAAATCAAACAAAGGTTCTATGATAGCATTGCCCATCCAAGTGATATGGTGGGTGTGGTGGCTGCACAATCTTTAGGTGAGCCATGTACACAACTTACACTCAACACATTCCACTTGTCAGGTGTGGCTTCCGCTTCTAAAGCAGTTCGCGGTGTGCCAAGAATCAAAGAGTTGATTAGTGTTTCGAAGAACATCAAGACACCATCCATGAGCATCTATCTCAAAAATGATATTGCAAGCGATGACAAGAAGTCAACAGAGGTATTGAACAATATTCAAACAACCTTGTTCAAGGATTTGGTCAAATCTACCAAAATGTATTATGACCCTGACGACTTTGAAACAACTATTGAAGAAGACAGGTTCTTTGTGGAAACATATAGGGAACTGACAAGCCAAGGCTTGATGCAAAAAACCAAACTTTATCCATGGCTCTTGCGATTTGAGCTTGATAGGAGTGCTTTGGTGGAACACGATGTGTCTATGCTTGATATCTACACAGTCTTGGCAGAATACTATGAAGACTTGGTCAATGTCATGTTTAGCGATGACAACTCCAAGAACTTGATTTTCAGGATTAAGATTGAAGATACAGGTGAAGACAGAGACATCATCACAGAGATGAAGGCTCTTGAGAGAAGCATTCTTGAGAATGTGATTATCAAAGGTGTATCAAAGATTAGCAAGGTTGTTAAGAACCAAATGAATGTGTCAAAGTATGTTCCATCATCCATGACCATCGAGAGCGAACAAGAATGGGTTCTTGAAACAGCAGGTACAAATATGTTGGATGTGTTGGCGTTGAATGAGGTGGATCCCATGAGGACAATATCCAACGACATTACAGAGATATATGAATTGTTGGGAGTTGAGGCTGCAAGACAAGCCTTGTATAATGAATTATACAGTGTGATTGCAGATGCTGGTTTGTATGTGAATTACAGGCATATTGCCTTGTTGGTAGACACAATGACAAATAAGGGCTACCTACTCTCCATCGACCGTCATGGTATTAATCGCACAGATATTGGTCCATTTGCAAAATGCTCCTTTGAGGAAACAACAGACATGTTGATCAAGGCTGGTATCTTTGCAGAGGTTGATAGGATCAATGGAGTATCTGCTAACACAATGCTTGGACAAATTCCACCAGCAGGAACTGGAGACACGGATGTGTTGATTGATGAATGGAAACTGCATGATATGACGGTGGAACAACAAGACACCCAACAAGAGATCCTTCAGGCATATGATAATGCGGAGGAACTACAAGAAGACCAAGAAATGCCTAATCTTGACTTTGACTTTGCATTGCCTGACAACTTTTAAAATATATATTTCATGCTGTATTTTTTATTGTAGTTGCAAAAAAACTATAATATTAGTCTTTGTTTGCAAAAAACTGATAACGATATAGATTAATGTGTCAGTGTGGTTGCATTGCACTTTGAGACAACAATTTACTTGCTGATTTACACTTGCTTACTCTAAACTTCAACTTTTTGAAAGATGATTGGTATGCGTAAGATGGAGCAAGATCTATTGGTTGAGTCTCTTGTGCACCGCCGAGATATTGACACCGCCGTACGTTGTTTGGCGAATGGAGCAAAGATGAACGAATACATTCTTATGAATGCCATTCGCGACTTTGACATGCTTTATTCGGTGATCAAGAACTGTCCTCACACCATCAAGATAAGAGATGGCATGGTGCTTACTGTCTTGCGACAAGATTATCTACGTAATAGAGCCAAACTTTGGTATATTTTGGATACATGTGAGGTTTGCGTAGAGGCTGGTGTATCAGCTATCTTGATTGATGCTGTGAAACATGGAGATATGGAGATGGTGCAATATATTTGTAGGAAGTGGGTTGTCAGGACTATACCAACTGGATTGGTGGAAGCTGCCAAGGCGTGTCAGTATGAAGTTATGAGGTATCTCTTGAATTTGAAGAAATGCAAGAAGGTAACGTTGGATGTGGCTTTGTGCAATGCTATCTACAGTAATGTAGAACTTGTGGCACGAAAGAAACGGCTGGTGAAGATTGTTGCCTTCCTGTTGAAGAATGGTGCTACGGGCTCCATGCCATTGCTGAAGATGTGTGCTAATAAGTCTATGATAACCAATGACTTCACAGTGTTCAAAACTCTGTTGTCATTCTATGACTTGAAGGGTATCGTTGAAAGTTTTGAGGATTTCGCAACAGACGGGTTACCAACTACCTTTTGGATGCAATGCATTGCCGAAGTGCACAACATGCAAAGGGCTGCCAAGAAGATTGCAAAGTCTTTCAAGGCGATGCGAAGGTTGAACTTGGCGCGTTGTATCTACAAGAGCAATCACGCTATCTATAGTCCTTCTTTGGTTTACACCATTGCAAAACATGGTGGCTTGGTTTGAGCTGCTTTGGGTTTCTGGGGGCGCTTGACTTTGTATCTTTTTATTGTTCCCGTGATAACTAAATAAAAAGATATTATAGAAAACAAATGTTTTTTTATTATTGTTCTTTGTTTATTGCTGGTGTCATTTTGTTGTATTTTATGTACAAGAATGATTATCAAAGGGTTGAGAGATACTATTTCAAAAAAGACCGTAAATTATATTATGTGCTTCGTGCATGTCACTTTATACTGTTGATGGCAATAATACTGAATATCAGGTATGTGATATACTCATATGCACATGAGATGTTGTTGAAGTTGAAGGAATGAGTGTTGAGGAGTAAAATTATTATCTTTGCAATAATAAAATGAGTAATTCTAATAGCAGCAAGGTTTTCAACATTCAAGCTGAAGGTTTTCTTATGGACGCACCATCATCCAGTGCAAGAATCGTAATTGTATTCTCTTTCCCAGATTTCAAAACAGCAGAACCATTCAAGAAAAAAGACATTACTAGTTTGTTCTCGGATATTTTTAAGCGCACACCCAAAGTAGACATACCAAAACTTGAAACTCAACTTAAAGAACACCTTGTCCATATAACAAAAGACTTGAAGTTGAAAAACATCATATCAAACGAAAATAACTTGAAAGTTTATACAAGAAACTCTACAATAGAACATGGTTTGATACCATATGTACTTGAAAGGGACAAAGAATACACACTCCAAGAACTTCAGCGAGCAACATCGTTAATTACGCATGTAGTTGTCCTTGTTCCCGAACTACCATCTGGCTTTGAGTTTTCTGATGTATCCATTTCAATTTTCTTGTCAACTCTAGATGCAGTTAGTCCAAATGAGAACCACAAAAGTATAATGGACAAATTCACTGTTTCAGATAACATTTCCAATTTAGACAACCGACATTTCTTTTATTTGAAACAACATTTGAACCCAAACCAACCAGCAAACAACTTTCAAGCAGGTGGTAAACGTCAGCAAAGCAAGCGCTCATCACCAAAGATCCATGTTGGCACAAGGGGTGGAAAGTACTATATCAAGAATGGCAAGAAGGTGTATGTGTGAGTGCGTAAGCGCGTTATACGCATCTTGTGTTTATCTTCTTAGTAGCATTAAACGCGTCACATCCTCTCTTTGTGCATGTGTCAACATCTCTTTCAAGATCTAACAATGTTGTACTAAAGGAATTAAACAACATATCAAGATGATGCTGACAGTTTGTTTTTTTATCATGTGCTTGCGTGGCAAGCGCACATAAACACGCACTCTCTACAATTTGCGGGACCTCCTCCATGTCCATCCTAATTTTTGCTAGAATGGAGGTGAAGTTCTCAAATGCATGTACATACATTAATTTCAGGTATTCAAAGTTATACGGCACTTGGATATGGCTGATGAACTTGAAACAATCGTCTAGCTTCAAGTATATTCTATTATAACGATCTTCCAAATCAGACAAGCGTAGAGATGAATCATGTATGAGCTCACAAAAATCATCAATGTCTCTAGTATTGTATAAGGTTATCTGAATGTATTGTGGGCGGTTGTCAGTTTCCATTGTTTGTATGGCGTCTGCCTTACATTTAGGCCTTACTTTTAAGTAATTCCATGATCTTTTGATTTACCTCATGTTTTCGTAGAATTAGCTTAGGAGACTTACCTTTTGGATCCCTCACAACAAGTTTAAATACATCATAATAATTAAATCTGTCATAGGAATGCTCAAACATTATATATTTTGAGGAGTTATTAAAATACATTTCAACACCATCTTGATTGTCTTTGTTCTTTCTGCCAATTATTATAACATTGATTTTTGCAACATGTGACAATATAAAAAGTTCGTAGAAAGATGGAAAATACGACATCGAATCGATTGTTTGTATAATTGTGTCCAATGTGCGTTTCTTGAGTTTCAACGTTTTTTCATTATAGATGAAACTTGGATTGCTGACAAGCATCTCAATGTTTCCTTCTTTGTAAGACTGAGCAACGCTTTGATATACAACCTCGCGGAGCATACCTGTATCAGTTATGTTGGTGAGTTGCCGTGTTTTGCATATCATCAAAAACAACTCATAAATAGTATTTGGTGTATATCTGTCATAGGTGACCAACAGGTGGTGTGCAAGTATCTTCCTAAACTTGTATGGAACATCTTCATATATTGTTGAAGGATTGATATATCTCCTGAAGTATTGTAACTCATCAAAGTCCTTCTCTTCATACACATACTCTTTAAGATGTCTGTCCAGACGTTCAATCAAGGACACATATGGATTTTGCAGTATCTTTATTTTCTCTGCCAATTTGCCATCAATGATGTCTTTTTGATCGAAAAAAAGTTCATATGGTGCTTTCTTAAACTTTTTCTTTAATCCAAATAACTGTCTTAACAAAACATTCTGGGTATTACCTGAGGCTTGAAAGAGTTCATCCACATATTGACTCAAAAACTTCATCAAATCAGGTGCTTTCTCCTTGTTGTTAACTATATCACTATGTATTGACATCCTTTTCACAATCTTTAGCAACTGACCTCGCAAATACTCTGCAGGAAACGGATTACTCTTGTCCATAATAAAATCAATTTCCTTTTTCACATCAGGGTGTTTGCTAATATATGAACTTATCTCGTTGACCAATAGTTGATATTGTTTGCGACGCTCAATATCCTTTTGAATTCTTGCCTTTCTTGCATCCACTATTTCATCATCAATGAATATATTGAGATCATCATGTAAGATGTCACTGATATACTTGACATCTTCATTTTCATGATAATTAATTGGAACGAAGTAGTCTTCGCCAACAAAGATACCAACAATGCGCTTGTCATCCATTGATTTAATGATGGTTTTCAACTTATAAAACGGGTCTTTTGTGCGTTTATACAGCCCATAAAAGGCGTCTTCAATCTGCTCGGCTGTCAATGTGCAACGGTACCTACTAACCTCATCATAGTAGATGAACTCGGCATTGAGACTGTTTACATCTACTTTGTCCTTGATGGGGACAAACAAGTTGATACCTTGCAACAAGTAACCACACACTCTGAATGTATAATCGATAACATAGTATTTCACCTTATAGCCAAGAGTTTGAAGGGTAATGTCTATGTCATGTGGAGAGACTGGAAGTTTATCTAAGGAGCAATTTTGCATGTAAAATGTAATCATTTTCCTTATGCCCTTTGGCGCATGCTTGAACAAGAAGCTTGATGTTGTCTTCATATCACCATTGTGGAATTTGACGTGATACAATGGCTCATAATAGTCGTTTTGTTTGAGTATAATGACGAATGGATCGGTATATTCAAAAGCATTCCTTGCATCTCTGTTGAAAGGACATACCATATACGTTTTGTTTTCAGCGATATCGTGCTCTATGACGATGACATTGTAGTGTTTGATGTTTAACCATTCAGTTTCTGTTTGTATAAAATCTATCAAGAACTGGTAATTCTTCTCAACATTTGGATCTGCCACGTATCGCAGAAAATGTGTATAAGCATTGTATATCAAGAATTCACGCAAAACACTCTTGTATGTTTTCAAAGCAGAAGTTGAAAATGAGCCATTTGGATGTTCCTTGTGGTATACTGCTAGTTCTTTGGCTACCTCAAACAACCTAAACTTCTTGATGTAGTTGGACTGTTTAAGAAACCATTTCATGAAGGATGTAAAGTTGTGTGAGTTATATATGTCAAACTCCTTGTTGATAAACAATTTTAGAATCTTTCCATTTTCTAGACCAATAAACCTTTCCACACTGGCATGCTTCTGAAAGTTATATACAAAGGATTGTACTGACGTTACATTAGGATTATCCAGCAATGGTAGTAGTGCATTCAGAAATGATTGTGTTTTTTGGTTGACACCTTTTCGCAAGATGCAGTCTGTTTTGTCATTCATTAGACCTTTGCCATCTAAGCCATTACCACAGTGATTGTTTTTGATAGTGTTATTGATCTCCTTGGGTAGCAACCCAAACCTTGATGTCTCAAGAGGAACAACGATGTCTGCTTTGATATATTTTTCATTTCCAACGACCTCTACGGCATCTTCTTCAGTATTTTCAGTTGTATTCCATTGGTTCTTGCACATGTTTTCTTTTTGTTGGTTCTTGCTGCCTTGCTTAGCTTCCTTTTTGAAACAGCAAGGTAGACACAACTTCTTTGGGTGCGTGAAGGCGTCCAAGAAGCCAGGAAAATGCTCTCGCATCATGCCTTTTTCTCCCTTTCCCCAGTAGTGGTTCGTTAAAAGTATAGGTTTTTCTTGTATGGAAGGGTCTGGGCAGGCTTCATTGTATTTCTCTTTGAAATCTCTATAGGTTAAAGCAATCTTGCTTTTAGGACACCAAACTTGGGGACAAATGTAATAGTTCTTTTCTTGCAATTCGGGGGTGCTACCTGTTTTGACATATTTGATGTTTTTCTGATATTGTTGCACCTTTTCAAACTCTGCCTTATTCACTACGACAGGTTGCCTTCTATCATTCCATTGACAAACTGTTGAATACCGCTTTTGACTTTTGTCTCCTTTGGGGACTTTGTAATCAATAAGTTCTCTATCTGCACTTTTCAACATATTCATGAAATAACTCTTCATCATATCATCTTCATTGATGTTTTCAGCATCCATGTCTGCATTTTCAAAAGCAGCATTTGCTTTGTTTGTTTTTTCTGTTGGTTGCGCAATGGCATCTTTCAAGAACTCTGCTTCCAACGCTTTGAGTTCATCATCATCTTCAAAGAGATCTCCAAAATCATCATATGATGCTAACTCTTCATCAAAATCAAAATCGTCTATGTTTAGTGTTTGCTTTGCAACACTCTTTTGTGGGGACACACCATACACTATAGCATCAAGTTTTGAGGTTTCTAAAGCTTTATTTTTGTCATATTTGCCTTGTTTTTCTTGCTTTCCCTGTGCCAATTGTATCAGCAATATCAAGAGGTTCATTATACGTTCATGCACATTGTTGCTTTTCACTCCCTCAATATTGAAGTTAAGGTCAATGGATGTAGATAACTTTATTTTTATGTTGACGTAGTTATCATTTCTTGTTTTCATAAAAACTCTGTCTCCTAAAACCAACATTTTCATCTCATTTTGCGAAAGCCATTTCTCATATTCTTTCTCTGCATCATCCTTTGTCAAAACAAACTCGGCCGTGATCCTCCTTATCATTTCTTCTTTATCCTTGGTGAAGTTGTTGGTAATGAAGACTTGAATGTTTTCGTACTTCAAGTAGTTATCAACTTTCTTGTATTGTAAATGCATGATGTTTTTGTTAGGGTTACGAATGATGTTGAAGAATGTTGTCATTTTTGTTTGAATCACGTGTTGGAAGTTTGAAAAATTAATCATGTTATTTTCACTTTTGACTGAGTTGGTTGTCAACCATCTCAATATCTTTGTTGTTTCATCATTTGCAGACACATTATTGAAGAAGTTCCTGTCGACATAGGGTATGTGTGAGGTAGGGTATACTTGGCGAACTTGATCTATTATTTGGTCAATGTTGTCCATGAATTTTAAAACATTTCGTTGAGTTTCACGCATGCTGCTTCCAAAAGAGAACTTCACATCATAACATAGGTTATCAAAAACAACCAAAGTGCAGTACACATCTTTGGCATATTGTATTTTCATTTGCACGTAAGATGTGTCGCTCAGTTTTCCAGTGTGAGTGTTGTGTTGTTCGGTCCATTTTGTTTCTAAATTTGTCCTGAAAACATGATTAGTTACGGTGTCTTTGTACACCTTGTAGTAATTATTATTGAATGACTTGAGTTTGATGAATGGAATGAAGGTGCTGGTCGTAAATCTTTCAAAAACACTTTCTAAGTCTTGTTTAGTATTGAAACTCACCTCATTGATGCGTATGTGAAGAAAGTTGACATATGAGCCGACTTGCGAAGGGGTGTGGTTAGGAAGAGTTTGTATGCCTTCGTACACGTCATCTTCAAGTTTCTCTATACTCTCGATAAACTTCAAGGTATTTACATGATAATCTTGGGTGTGGACTGCTTTGACTTCTGGGAAGTATTTATCAATTAGTTTTTGCTTTGATACGGATGATAAACTTGTTGTCTCTTGTTTGTTTGTGTTTAACGTGTTCAACATCTTCTTGTAGTTTGATAACGTGATGAGGTTGATACAATTGTCTGTGACAGTGTCGATACCAAAGCTTTCTAGGAGGAGTGAGTCTTGATTGACAATATTCAAAGACGAAACATCAATGCCAGTACTTAAGTTTAGTGGATCATAGTCGGTGTACTCAAAGTATATATCGTTCGTGTACTTGAAGGATAATGGTTCGCAAAACCTTGCCGTCTTAATGTCTTTAATGATTGTGTACGCCAATGTTCTGTCAATAAACTGTGTTTGCGGATCTTTTAAGGATACGCCAAAGAAGTTCTTGATGTATGCTTGAAAATCTTTGAAACTGATTGTCTTTTCATGTTTGAAAACATTTGTAATGAACGACTGCAATAAGTATGGTGTTACTTTGATTTGTTTGTTGACCCACAAATATATATCGCCATGGGAGTGCATTTGCTGATTGGGTTGGTTATGAAGATGACTATACAACTTTCGTTTCAACCAACTTATGTTATCATCTGCACGTAACGATGAATAGATAAACGTAATGCTGGTTTGCCTTGTGTCGTCGAGGCTTAAATACCTGTGGTAGTCCTTACCAAACATCTCAAGTAAGTACTTTCCGTTCGAAGTATTTTGCAATGGAGCTCTTGCAATATTTTGCAATATATTCTTTGTGCCTTCTTGCACATTTCCGCCAACAAATATAAAAGTGTTGAAGGAATCCTTGTGGTTCCATGAACGCACCTTCTGCAACATCATTATTATATATGGTGATTATATTAGTCCATCAATTTGTCAATTATAGTTAAAGATATGCCTTCAAAAAATAAGGATGTATATATTGACTTAGCGCAAATGATGGTTGACTACTATGATCGCAAAATAGTCAACAATAACAAGAAAGTCAAGGCACTTAAACACTATAAGTTTGCAGGGTACACTTTAATCAATCAAATCCTTTTCAAGAAGTGTGAGTATCATTTCTCGTTTGGTGACATTGTAGATCAATGGCAAAATGGTGAAAAACACAGTTTAAAAGAATTAATGGATGCGATGTTCAAGGAATTTCAACATGAACTTGCCATAGCCATGGAAGCAATACAGATGTTGGATAAAATCATAACTGATGCTCCACCCATAAACACTCAAATAACGGTTTATCGTGGGATGAAAACAGATATATACGATGACCTAGTTTGTGAGGACAACAAGTTTTACTACACATTTCCAACATACGTCTCTACATCATTTTCATCTTTTGTATCAAACAACTTCAAAGGACGACATGGTGTGTTCTTCACGCTAATACTGCCACCGCACACAAAAGGAATTTATCTACCATGGACATTGGAATATAAACAATCTATTGGAAACTCTGAAATAGATAACGAGTTTGAATACTTGATGTTGAGAGGTAGCAAATTCTTGGTGGAGTCCATAGAATACAAACAAGAGCCGCCATACAAAGGCTTGAGTTTATATAAAAATATTCCATGTGAGAAACAACACCCAAGATATGTACGACATTATACAATGAGGCTTGCATCACAACCTACCATTGCACAGTTACAGAAACAATATAAAAATATATTGTCAAACGTGAAGGTCAGTTTTTTTCCATGGGAGTTTGAGAAAGTGCCAGCAAATAAAACTATATAACACGCTTTGATTATCATATCACAATGATGCAAGTTGCTGTTTTGTGTTTATTTGCTATTGCTGCTGTCAACAAAGTAAGGTCACTCAACTTGGGAGGCTATGTGCCAATGTTGCCAATGTCGTCACTACCACCACCAACCGAACTCCCAGAAGACGACACTCCCCCTATGAACGCAACCTCTCACAACCACAACACCAATAAACATTGGAAGTTAGGTGTTGGCTTAGGTGTTCCGCTTGTTGGAGTATTGTCATATCTGTTGATCAAAAGACGCCGTGTTCACCAGTATAGAAGAATTGTATAATAGTCACGTAATAGCCTTTAAAGTAATGAATGTTTATTTTTCTATCAGTTTGATATTATCGAACGGGTTGGTGAAACGTTGTTTTCTAAGATATTGATCCATTAGTAATAAAATTGCAACCACCCATATTAATGATTTCGAGATAGATGGGCATCACATTCATTATTGGGTATCTTTATCAACAAATCAATTCTATGATATTTGCATCAATGTTGAGAGTACTATGGGAAGTATTGGAATACAACATCAACAATATTTCTTTGTTCCCATCGGCATGTGTTCATAATATGATTTCAAACATTAACACGTGTTGGTGGTATGCAAGGTTGCATGATATTGTGATAAACTGAGCCATCATACGATAACTTCACTAGAAATGATTATTATATAACTTGTGCCAAAGGTGTAACAAACAATATGATGAACTATAACGCTCCACATACTTATTTGTTTGACGACTGGCGGTTTGCACAAAACTCAACAAAATTAATCATTGTGCATGGAGAAATCAGAATTCATTCACTGTTGTGTTTAATCGACCCGACAAATACATTGTAAAGAAGTGGCAATTAGCATCTACGCACAAGATAGCACATGTGATAACAATGCCACATGTCAACCGCTGCAAAATGAGACAATTCATGAAAGATATGCACAAATATAGGTTGCTCAAATAACTGAGCTTGACACCTTGATACCGCAATATGGTTGTGGGTTAGAGGCGTAATCTACTTTGTCATAAAGACCAGCGTCTACAGCTTCGTTCATGATGAACTTGAATGTTTTCCAGAACTCTTCATTGTGACCAACGGATTTAGAGGCAATATGGCCAAGTTCATGGAAAACAACATAACGCAGAAGATTTCTATCTTTAATCAGTGTCTTGTTTTTATCCTTTTGGCGAATACACAAAATCATCTTGCCTTTGTTAATTGTATAACTGGTATATCCACTTGTTGGACTTCCTTCACTTATGTCGTCTTCGCTGAAGTTTTTGACAAGTCTCTTCACAGATGGATTGTCGGGATGTTTTTTCTTCAGGTATGAAATGAGTTTCTTCATATCTTTGATCAAAGTAGCTATTGTGTCAGCTGCATCTTGTTTATCAGGTAACTTAAGCACCAAGTACTTTTTACCGTCAACTCTTGACTCAACATACTCAACCTCTCCCAAGATATTCTTGAAGTATAAGACAGCCATGATGACTAACACAAACAACACAAAGAAATCAAGAAAAGACATCGGTCGTTTATTTATTTCTATATAAAAATTGACTTTAACAACTGTCAAATGGTTGTAACAACAGTATAAGCTTTGCAAAAATGGCTGACATCAGGACACGCAAGTTCACAGATGCTGAGGTTATGGCCAAGAAGGAGATTGAATTTCAGATCATCAGTTGGCTCCCATGTGATTTTGATTATGTGGCTGATGACGATGATAATTATAACAATGATGAAGATGGCCAAGAGTTTGATGATGGTAGATACCTCGTCAAAGTGTTTGGTGTAGATGCAGCAGGTTGTTCTGTGAGTTTAAACATATTGAACTACACGCCCTTCTTCTATATCAAAATAAATCATTCTATTACCAAAGTATTTGTTGAAAGATTTCGCGAGTATATGGTGAGCAACTTGCCATACAACTTGCGTGGTTCTTTATTGGGAGTGAAAGTCATGAAGAAAAAAGATTTTTGGGGTTTTCACAATGGTCAGGTTTTCAACTTTATAAGGTTGGCTTTCAAGAGCTTGAAATGTTTCAGGGCAGCTATTAGAATCATCCAACGCGGTGTGAGGATAATTGGTATCCATGACAACAAAGTCAAGTATCCTTTATACGAAAGCAATATTGACCCGTTCCTTCGCATGATTCATTTGAGAGACATTGAGCCAGCAGGGTGGATCAAAGTGGTTGATTTCGACATAAACACCCAAATTATGCCTACAAAATGCCAGATTGATATCAGTGCAGATTGGAGGAAAATTGCAAAAGTAGATGTCGAGAAGATGGCTCCAATGGTTGTTGTAAGTTTTGATATTGAGTGTGTGAGTAGTCATGGAGACTTTCCTGTCGCAAGGAAAGACTACAAGAAATTAGCTTACGAGTTCTTTCAATTGTATGACAGCAAGAAAGAAACAATATATGATTTGAAAGACTACATGCATATCCAGTTGATGGGAGCATTTGACCATGAGTTTGAAGGTGTTTTGAGCAAAGTGTTTCCTAAACAGGCAATCACACCAGAAGAAATGCAACGCTTGAGAACAAAGACAAAACAGTTAATGGATGACTTTTTGGATATTGCTTCAGGAAAGCTTGTCTATAAAGGAAATCAGGCGCCGAATGTCAAAGTCCATGCACCTTCAAAAGATGACATCATCAAGAAGCTGACAACACTTTTTGGCTACTATGGTGAATGTGAAAAGAATGACTTGCAAAAGCCTGAGTTTATGAACTTGAAGATTGTTGATACATATCAAGACAAGATTGTATTTTGGAAGGGAATGTTTCCCATGTTGGAAGGCGATCCTATCATCCAGATTGGTACAACTTTGCACTCTTATGGAGATAAGGATTGTTCCTATAAACATATTTTGAGTGTAGGTTCTTGTGATGAGATTGAAGGTGTTGATGTTGAGAGTTGTGAGAGTGAGAAGGAACTTATCGAAAAATGGTGTGATTTAGTCAACCGTCTTGACCCAGATGTCATGACAGGCTACAACATATTCGGCTTTGATATGTCTTATCTCTACGAGAGAGCACTGGAACTGGGTGTAAAAACAAAGTTTTGCAAAATAGGACGCTTAGTTGATCACATGAGTGGATTTCAAGAGAAGACATTATCGTCTTCGGCTTTGGGAGATAACATCATGAGGTTCTTGGACATGGAGGGACGAGTTCTCATTGACATTATGAAAGTAGTGCAACGTGACCATAAACTTGACAGTTATAAGCTGGATGCGGTAGCCAATCATTTTATGAAAATGAATAAACATGATGTGTCACCAAACGATATCTTTAGATTGTCTTGTGGAACATCGGCTGACAGAGCAATTGTAGCTGCCTATTGTGTTATGGATTGTGCCTTGTGTAACCACTTGATGATGAAGTTGGAAATTCTTGCAAATAATGTTGGTATGGCGAATGTCTGCAATGTGCCTTTGTCTTATATCTTTATGAGAGGTCAAGGTATCAAAATCTTCAGTCTGGTTGCAAAGCAATGCAAAGAAGATGACTTTTTGATCCCTACACGCACCAAAGGTGGTGTTGATGGAGACGAACCAGAAGATGAAGAAGGATATGAGGGAGCAATTGTGTTGGAGCCAAAGACAGGCATCTACACGGAAGACCCAATATCTGTTTTGGATTATGCATCCCTTTACCCAAGCAGTATGATTAGTGAGAATTTATCTCATGATTGCTATGTGGATATTGGAGGAAAGTACGACAATCTACCTGGTATTGAGTATCTTGACATCCGTTATGATATATATGAGAAGGTGGATGACAAGAAGGTCAAGGCTGGGGAAAAGGTATGCAGGTTTGTTCAAAATGAGAAGGGAGTTATCCCTCGTATCTTGCAAAAGTTGATTCGACAACGTAAGGAAACGAGGAAGAAGATTGGATACAAGTCTGTCTTTACAAAAGACGGCAATATACATATCGGTTTGTTGGACGAAGATGACACAACATATACTTTGACAAAGATTGATGGAACAAAATCCACATGTCTCAAGGAAGATGTTGAGAGGATTGAGGACACATACAATGACTTCATGAAGGCTGTTTTGGATGGATTGCAAAATGCGTATAAAGTCACTGCAAATTCATTGTATGGACAAATCGGTGCCAAGACAAGCCCAATCTATTTGAAGGATATTGCTGCATGCACAACCGCAACTGGACGGAACATGATATTGAAGGCCAAGAAGTTCTTGGAGGACAATTACGTTGGAGTGAATATTGTATACGGAGACAGTGTGACAGGGGATACACCTTTATTGGTAAAGTTCCCTGATGGACACATAGACATTGTTACAATAGAGACATTGACAAGTGAATGGGTTCCTTATGAGAACTTCAAGCCGTTTGATGCTGGAAGGTTTGAGAAGCAACAATCATTTACGGACGCAAAGATATGGACAGATGAAGGATGGGCAGATATTCACCGTGTGATAAGACACAAGACTTCAAAGAAGATGTATCGTGTCACGACATTCCAAGGGAGTGTTGATGTCACAGAAGACCATTCTTTGATGGGCAAAAACATGCAAAAGATTAAGCCGGGTGAGTGTATTGTGGGTGAGACAGAGATATTACACTCTTTCCCAACGGAGTTTGATGAAAGCGCAATTGACATCCCTTTACAACAATCAGGGGAAGACTACTTGTTCGATGATACAAACACATATGCATGCACCAAATGCAATAAGATGTTACCAGTGATGATGTATCACTTCAACAAAGGGAAAAAAGTCAATATATGCAAGTTGTGTGTAAAACAAAGGGAATGTATAAGAAAAGGCAAAACATTTGATGGCACTATGCAAGACAAGACGTTGAAGTACCGTATTCCAAACCATAGCATCACCAAAGAAGAGGCATGGGTGTGGGGATTGTTCTTTGCTGATGGAAGTTGTGGATACTACAATTGCAAGTCTTGTGATAAGTATTCATGGGGTATTAACAAGGCAAACATGAAAGTCCTTGATCAAGCTAAGAAGTTCCTTGAAAGTGTAGAACCAAGTTTCATGAAGTTTCACATGATAGATACTTTGGAATCATCCGGTGTGTACAAACTTGTTCCACAAGGCTCTTTGAAATACATGGTGGAAAAATATCGGCCTTTGTTCTACGACAAAGATGCTTTAAAGAAAGTCCCAACTATCATATTGAATGCTCCGCGAGAGATTAGAGAATGGTTCTGGAAGGGATATCAGACAGGTGACGACCACAAAGACTCAATGGCGCGTGGGCATGTCAATTTTGCATGCAAAGGAAAAATTGGCGCTCAAGGGTTGTTGTACCTAATGAAGTCTCTTGGATATCAAGGTGTGAGAATAAACACAAATGAGGCCAAAGACAACACGTATTGGGTCTATACCATAAAGCGCGATGATTACTTTGAGAAAAACAAAGACTTGGTGACGAAGACTTACGAAATACAAAGTGTAGATGCAACACAATATGTTTATGACATTGAGACATCTTCTGGTAGGTTTCATGGAGGCGTTGGTAGCATAATACTCAAGAATACGGATAGTTTAATGATTGCGTTTCCGATGGAATTCCAAGACGAGAATGGAGTGACAAGACGTCGCACAGGAACGGAAGCAATACATCATGCTATAGACAAGGGTATGGAGGCCTCAAAAAAATTCAAAGCTTATTTGAAGCCTCCACACGATCTTGAAATGGAGAAGGTGTTTCACCCTTTTATCCTCATATCCAAGAAGAGATATTGTGCGATGAAGTATGAGAATGACCCCAAAAAGGGCAAATTCACAAGCATGGGTATCGCCCTGAAACGGCGAGACAATGCACCCATAGTCAAAAAAGTTTATGGAGGTGTCATTGACATCATCATGCAACGACAAGACATCAATGAGAGTATCAACTTCTTGCAAAAAAGTATGACGGAACTGATTGAGGGTAAGTATCCTTTGGAGGACTTGATTATTTCCAAATCACTACGTGCAGACTACAAAGACCCTTCACGCATTGCTCACAAAGCTTTGGCAGATAGGATGGGAGAAAGAGACCCAGGCAATAAACCACAAGTAAATGATCGCATTCCGTATGTGTATGTGGATATATCAAACAGGACAGGGAAAACGGGGCGTGGTAAGGAGAAGGTGCTTCAAGGAGACAGGATAGAGCATCCTGACTACATTAGAAAAAACAACTTGAAACCTGATTACGAGTTCTATATCACTAATCAAATCATGAAGCCAGTATCACAGATATATGCTCTTGTATTGGAACAAGTCCCTGGATATAAAAAGGGGCAAGATTATTTCAAAGGTGTTGAGCAAAAACTCATTGTAGATAAGAATGGGGATATGAAGAAAGTCAAAGACAAAGTCTGCGATATGCGGGAAACAGAGGTGCAAGACATTCTCTTCAAACCATTCATCACTAAACTTGAAAACAAGCGCAAGGGAATGCGGGAAATCACTGACTTCTTTGCCATAAAAATGTAGGAAGTCTCTCAAACACCCTACATGTGCTTATATAAGGGGACACTATTTTTATATTAACATGGACATAAAACAGTTGATGTTAGAGAAAAATTCCAGTGGTCTGGGAAATATTGGTGCAACTTGTTATGTTAACACTGCAATTCAATGTCTAGGATATTGTCATGACTTCTTAGAACTCATACTTACAAGAAAAAATATTGCTTGTAAGTCAACTCCTTTGATGAATGAATTACAAGATGTTTATCGCGAGTTGTGGGTCAATGGTAATGCAATTGCACCCTACAAATTCCTGCGTGCCTTGCAGTCTGCATTAGGAAACATGATAAATGTGGTGCAACAAAATGATATATGTGAGTTTCTTACTCTATACTTGGACAAACTCAATGCAGACATGTCAGTTGAAGTCATTGTTGATGACGATACGCTTCAAGAGTTGAGGCGCAAAGCTGATATATACATGAATGACAAGTTTGCCAACCTTGTTTACTCCATGGACGTTGCTTGGTTGAACAGTACTCGAAAAGAATACTCTCCTATTATTGATCTTTTCTATGGACAACAAGTGAGTCAGATTATATGTGGGAATTGTAAGTACATCCATCACAACTATGAAGTCTACAGTTCGTTAAGCGTTCCAATACCTCAAAAATCAGAGAATAATGAACGAACCATATACAATGCCTTGGACATCATGTTTAAGAGTGAGCACTTAAATGCCGACGGCAAAGAATGGACATGTGATAAATGCAATGCACATGTGAAAAGTTCAAAATGCACGCGTCTATGGAAACTTCCCAAAATACTTATTGTTACCATGAAAAGGTTCGACCATACACTCAAGAAAAACGTCAAGCCTGTCAAAGTGCCTGATGAATTATCTATGAAAAAGTATAAAATCTATAAAGACACATATGAGGAGTATCAATTGACATCCATTTGCCTTCACCAAGGCAGTGCCAATTATGGGCACTATATGGCAATATGCAGGCATCCAACCAATAACTGGGTGGTGATAGATGACCAAAGTGTTCGTAAAGCAACTGATGAACAAGTTAGCCATGCTAAAGACAATGGATACGTCTACATTTTTGAGGCGTGTACTTCTATGGTATAGGTTCCTTTAAAATAATAATCCTAGTTCCAAGAATGTCTTGTATAGCCGTTCTTGGATAATCTCCACCAGAGTATTGCTTTTGTTCCGTCGAGCCGTCTTCAGCTATAGTGGTAACAACGACAATGAGACCTTGTGGAATACGAAATGACAATACATCTTCTCGTTTGTATGATTTTACTTGCTTACCTTTTGGAGGACCTCCTTCTAATACTACAGGTCCCATACTAGAAAGCAACGAGAGTTGTCGTCCCTTGAATTCAGGTTTCTCGTATATTTGGATGTACTCCCCAACTACTTTCACACCAACAATGCTTCCAGTCCATCCTGGTGTCTTCTGTAATACTACGTCTATATCATGAACATTACCCATCAACTTAGCAGGTGTGCCTTTAAAGGAATCGTTGTTGTAAACATGCAGAGCATACATTTGTGGTATGCTTACTGAGCGCACTTTACCACGATACTCTTCTGGTATTGCGTACTTCTTTTTATAGAGTTCCACCTCAAAAGGAACGCCATTATAATTTTTCTTGGGATAAAACTGGACTAATTCATCTTTTATTGCGTAGGTCTCTATCACAATGTTAGGATAGAGAGAGCAAACAATGATGACAACAAAGAGAAATATTATATAAACTGCTTTCTTAGAAGTGATTGCCATTTTACTACTCTAAAACAAAATAATCAAAGAGTATGAAATGCTTGAGGCAACAAAGACATGTCCCTTATAAAACCACCATACTGTGTTGTGTATGGGTTGAATGAACGTTCATACGTGTTTGTGTAAGTTGATGGTTGCCAATACTTATCTTGTGCTGGGTTTTGGTTTTGCGACTGTTTGTTTTGTTGCCATGGTTTGTTTTGTTGCCATGGCTTATTGGTTGGTGGATTGGATGAAGGAAATGGTTGGTTTTGTTTGTATTTCTCAACACCATCTATAATGTGTGACGCAAGATTCTCATCACTCTTCAAGATGAAATTCAACATATCTGCCATAGAATTGTTCTTCAACTTGGCGCTCATCTCCTGAATTTCTAGCTGATCACGTTTGACTTTGTCTTGCAGGGTTTGTATGAGTTTGTTGACAGCATCGGCATCTTGTGGTTTGATTTGAATGTCGGAAGCACTCATGATCTCCTTGGTAGCGTCAAAGATTTTTTGGGTCATCTCTTGACGGAAT
>JACCEA010933875.1_pt1 | contig 21190 bp, 19 predicted proteins | sample 7449851 | NCBI WGS metagenome assembly JACCEA01 (sample SAMN15323453, study PRJNA562643) | freshwater metagenome | isolation source: river surface water | place: USA:Blue River Watershed | collected 2017-08-18 | reverse complement strand
GTTGAGCGTGGAGCGATAGCAATGAGAAACCATAATAATCCAAATGAAAGAGCGGGTAATTGTTTTTTATACATTAAATACGCAATCCCACTGATAAGCGAAAGTAAGAATAAAAAAGGTAAAAATGCATCAGGAGCAAAAAAACTTGAAACAAGTTTCCAGTCATATTCAACGCTGATGCCAAATGGCCAGACAAAAATCCATAAATAATGTAAAATAACTTTAAATTCTGAAATTAGATAATGAAAGGGTTTGATTAAATCCATGGCGTTATCGGTTAAAATATTGCCACGATTATTAGGCATATTAATTTTAAGACCGAGCACATCAAAAAAAAATTGTGGTTTTAAATAATAAAGAAGAGAGCATAAAATCATTGCGCCAAAAAGAGCATGAAACCAGATTCTATTTTTAAATTGATCCCATTCCATTCCTGCTAAAAAAAACCAATCAACAGCAAGTACTAAAAAAGGCGTTACAATAACAATTTCTTTAGTGCCACATGAAATGAAGCCTAAGAAAATCATCAAGGTTAAAAGAAGCCCACGACCAAAAAGTGATTTGATCGTATATGCTGCAATGAAAAGATTTAAAATAATCATAATAAATAAGGTTGCAAGTCCTTCAAGTCGTGCTTGAATAACGTATGAAACGGTCTGTGTTTGCACCGGATGAAGTAGAAACAAAGCCATGGTCATATTTGCTATCCAAAAAGCATGGCGACGTAAAATTGTTGAAGTATCCATTTTTTTACAAATAGCATAAATAAAAAGAAAAACAAAAATACCAGTTAAAATATGAATACTGACGTTACAGGAGCGATAATACCAAGGATTAAATCCACCAATTTGATAGTTTAATTTATTAAGCCATTCACCGAGCCAGCGTGAATTACAAAGAATCTGTTTGAAGGGATCAAAAAAGCGAATATCAAATTTTTTAGTAATATTTGCAAGGTCATCAAATTGAAATGGATAACTTAAAGACGGATGATAAAAAACAAGTGTTAAAAGTGCGATAAAAGAAGGAACAGCAATATAATGCAGCCAATCGAGGTATTTTGATTGATGTGTGCCACCCACTTCTGTTTTTTGATTGTTCATAATTCATACTCCTTTTTTATGTATATGAAAATTATTTGTTTAGTCTATCTTGAAAATATAATCTCGTAAATATCTCTTTCTTTTTATTTTTTGTATCCGATAAAAAAAAGATCAGACTTAAGCCTATCAGTTTTAATTAATCCTGTTTTACGTAATAATCCGATTCCTTTTTTAATGATTGGCTTGATCAACGCAGGAAAGAATTCAGCAAAAACATGAGGACTAATTCCGCCTTCTAGCCAAATTTGTGTTGCAGTAAAACCTTCTTGTTTAAGAGCAGCTGTTAATGTTTGAGGAAGATAGTATCGTTTGTGGGTGATATCAGATCGATGATAAAAAGTTAAATTATATGCGGGTAAAAATTGATCATTATCATGCGGGACAGAGCCGATAATAATCCCTCCTGGCTTTGTAATTCGATATAATTCTTTGATGAGAAGATCTACATTATTAATATGTTCAAGAATATCAAATGCAATAATAGTATCAAAAAATTCGTTATCGTATGGCAAAGGATGTTCAAGATTTTGACATTCAAAAGATATGTTAGTCCGAGGTGTAAACGCAATATGATCTATCGCGGTTATTTGTGCATCAGGAATGCTTGATTTAATCCAGTCGCTATATTGACAATTGCCGGCTCCAACATCAAGAATTTTGCCTGGAGCAACAAATGTTTTGAGGTAATGTAATTTTACTTCCGAAAGTCCATTGTGTAATGTGGTCATTATTAGTCACTCACTTATTTTTTTGTGTAACATTATGTACATTATTTTGTAATAAAAAATCAAGGGAATATTGGTGTGCATGCTCATGTGCATGTGCTGCAATTGCTAAACGTTCTTCTTCATGCGTAAGATAATATTGAATTTTTTCTATCAATTCATCGAGTGTATCAAAGCATACGATACTTTTACCTTCTTCAAATAAAATATGTGTATGTTCATAAGAACGCTCGGTGAGAAGAAAATTACCAGTTGCAGGAACTTCAATGCTCCGCATATTATGAGCATCAAAATTTTGTGGACGTAAAAAATTAAGAATAATTTTTGCTTGACTAAATAAAAAGGGCAAAGTTCGAGCATCTTGTGCATCTCCATATAAATATCCTGTTAAAGGATAATTCATGCTTTGTTTTTCTATCCATCCTGTGCCAAAAATATGTAAATTGAGATCAGGCATTTTTTTTGTTAAGGCAATAAGCCATTTTTCACGCTCTTGTGACCATGTTCCAACAAAAAGAACTTCTGCAATATAGTCGTCTTCGCATACATCATGGCAAAGATTATTATGTAATGTTGTTTTTATAAAAATATCAGGATCAAAGCCAAAGGGAAAATAAACAACGTGTGGAGCTCCTGCATGATATAAAAGAGGGATTAAGGCTTGAGACCAGATTAAATAGGTATCAATAAACGGTAATATTTTAAGCATTTGTGCATTTGAATTATCATTCCAGAGTACGAAAGGACTATCAGGATAAAACCAGATAATTTTTATGTGAAACCATTTTTTTATGAGAGCAATTGTTTTTGTGTGTAAACATTCAGCTTTGAGAGCAAACAATGTTTCTGGTTGATACCACCAACAAAAGAGCATGAGTTGTATGTTGGTCCAAAGTTTCCAGAATACAAAAAGTATTCGTTGATAGAGATATTTTTTAAGTGGTGGATAATACGCAAAGGTAATGACGTGATATCCGAGTCGGTTAAAACTTTTTGCAAATGAATCAGCATAACAGTAAACATCACGGTTTTTTGAAAATTGTCCAACAATGATGATTTTATTTTTGTTTAACATATTCTTTTTTCCATGTTTGAGCTTGATGCCAATAATCATGTGTTGCTGCGTAAAATGATGCTGGTGAGCAAGATAATTTTTTAAAAACGTGGTACCAGACGTACATCATTGCAATAACCATTGATGCTGACATGGTAATGGCACTTCCAAGCGCTGCATGATAAGGAATGATTGAAAATCCAAGAATAATGATTATTGATGCTTGTATAAGTTGACTTTGTGTTAAAAGCCAAGGGTTACGAAAACCATAGGTTAATACATTGGGTACATCATCAAAAAAAGAACGTGATATGCCATAGAGTGCCATCACGTTATAAATAGGGATAAGGGGAATCCATTGAGTGCCTAACAAGTGTGGAATCCACCACCAACTGGTCAGTACAAGTCCACTTTGCAAGGGAATCAATAAAAACATTTTCATCATCTGTACCTTTACAAAGACATTTTTTATTTTTTCTCTGTCGTTTTGAAATTTTGTATATAGCGGAATAGTTAATCGAGAACAGATTGCCGTTAAAATTAAAGGAAATGTGGCTAAATTAAAAGCTTTGGCATAAAGTCCTGCATCGTAAGGAGTTACGTACCAAGCAACGAACCAACCCATAAAATCATAAATAATTAACGAAACTAATGAGCCAAGATAGGTTGCGAGTCCAAATGAAAAGAGATACATTTTTGCAATGGCAAATGAGCCCTTGATGGAGTATTTCCAGGGGCTTAAATAAAAATATCCAAGACAGAGAAGCATTTTTTCAACTAACCGTTGCAAAGCTAAACTCATCGCTCCAAATCCGTTGAGTGCACAAAAAACAGCGGTTCCATAGCTAATAATAGTGGCACTTGTTTCTAAAAGTGCACATGAACCAAGTTGATAATTTCGTTCCAAAATTGTTTTGGGAGTAATACTTATTTTTTCGAAAAAATAACTGAAGGCAAGAACTAAAAGAACAGAAAAATAGCTTTCAAATGAAAAATGAAAACCACCTTTTTTAAGACATAAAAAAGCGACAAGTGGCATAAGCCCCGTGAAGGTTCTGATCATACAATGTGTTGCAGCTGCCTCATTTAAAGGGATTTCTTTATGAACCATAAATCCTTGATCCCAACCAAATTCAGAGATCCAATTAAAAGAACTGAGATAAAAAAGAAATGCAGCAATGATTCCAAAATCAGTTGGCTCTAAAAATCGCGTTAAAACAATCCCTCCAGTAATGCTGATGCAGAGCCCAAGATATTGACTAGTAAATAAATAGAAAAATTGATTAATTACTAAGTGTTTGTTCATAAAATTATATTGAAAAATATTATTTTATATTTTTCAATTCCTTATTATTCAATTTTTCAAAACAGGCTAAAACATTAAATTCAGTACCACAAAAATTTTTTTCTTTTTTCATTACTAAAGCATCTAGGCTATTAAGTGTTTTTATAAAAAAAGGAAAAAATATTTTTTGATACAATGGTCTTATTTCATATGTTTTGTTGTCTCTTAAAATCCATTTTTTTATTGGATAATTAAGAATTCTTACAAAATGTTTTAATCGATTCCAAATTAAATTATGCATTTTATGAGGAAAATGTATTGATCGTAACGATAGTCGGGGTTCAATGTGTAAAAAATCGAGAAATTGTTTTTTGTTGTAGGATCTATAATGACCTAAAGTTTCCCATTCTTCTTGAGTAGCCGTCCCATCAATTCTTCCTGGAACAAAAATAATTAATTCTCCGCCTGGTTTTAATATACGCGCACATTCTTGAAAAGCTTTTGTATCATTTTTAATATGTTCAAAAGTGTGAGATGTAATAATAACATCAAATGTATTGTCTTCAAAAGGGATACTTTCTGCATCGGCAACGCATAATGTTGCAGGTATATTTTTTTGTTTGAAATAGCGTTGAACCATATCAATAGTGTTTGCAGAAATATCGATACCAAATCGATTAAATTGAGGAACATCTTCAAGTAAAGATGACATGCCTGTACCAATTTCAAGTAAATTACCGTTGGTATGTTTAATTGATTTTATAATAATATGACGTGTACAGAAGCTTCCTACATCAAAGCGAAAAACATCATGATCATTGCTTTCAAAATAAGAATCATAAAAATTGTCCTTTTGATTTTCTGTAAATTTCATTTTTTGCATGCAATCTCCTTTTTTAAATTTTATTATATTTTTTCTTTAATAAAAGTTTATAGGTATCAATGACTTGATTTCCATATTGATGCCATGTAAAGAAATATGATTTTTGTGCAGCTCGTTGGCCCAGGTCAAAAAGTTCATCTTGATGATTAAATCCCCAGAGCATTTTTTCGGCTAAAATTTGAGCATTGTTTGGTTCAACAATAAATCCTTCTTGATTTTCAATAATGAAATCTTGAGCTCCCGTTCGTGTTGTTGCTAGAACAGGCAATCCGCTTGCCATCGCTTCAAGGAGCACCATTGCAAGTCCTTCTTGCAATGAAGGCAAAACAAATAATGAAGCTGATGCATAGAGATCTTTTAATGTTTCTTGTGCAACGCCACCATGCCAAATAATATTGTCAGATATTTTTTTTTGTTTTAAATATATTTTTACCTGTTCATCAATGGGTCCGACTATATGTAATTCCGCATTGTGTTTTGAAAAGGCTAGTTGATTCCATGCTTCAAGAAGATAATGAATCCCTTTTGCAAGTCCAACGCGTCCTACAAAAAGAACTTGGAATTTTTTTGGTTTTTCTGTTTTGCAGGTAAAAAGTGATAGATCGGTTCCATAATGGGCCACGTAGATTTTTTTTTCTGTTATTCCATGTTGCATAAAACTTTGTTTGACATGTGATGAGGGAACCATGATTGCGTCAGCAGCTTCATATTCTTCGAGCATTTTATCAATGTTGCGTTGATCAATAGCTGGTGCAGTGAATCCATGTAAAGCACATTCTTGAGTGATGATTTTTTGAATATCAAGAATATGCATGGAGCCGCATTCAAGAGCAATTTTTGCACCTTTTTGACGTGCGACAGGGATGCTTTGCAAAATATAATGTGCCCAGCCAATCAAAAGATCAAACGGTTCTTCTCGAGTTAATTTTTTTGAAAGCCATTGATCAAAGAGATTATCATGCCAGACGTACCACTGCTGAGGAGTAATAATTTTTTGTAAACAAAGTTTTTCATATGCCCAAGATGCATGACTGATGAGTGGTTTTCTTTGCATCTGTGAGCCAAAGTAATTTTTTTCTAATTGATTACATGACCATGAATAAAGGCGTTGTAAAAGATTCTTTTTTTGAAGTTGTTTTGCAAGATGTATTGTATGAAATCGTCCACCGGAAGCGACAATAACCTTCATCTTTTACCTTTTTTTAAAAGATGATCTTTTTGTAGTGGAATAAATTTCCATGTATGAGGATCCCAAGAAAAAATACGAGTTTCTTGCAGCCATTCTTTAGTACGATATTTTTTATCTAAAATAATTGAAATATCGTTAGCCTGCCAAGACGAAGTGCGCTCATTGATAAGAATGGTTCCCATTGAACTTTGTATATTTTGAGCATGATGAGGAGTCATGAACCAGATTTTTTTTGGATCAGTTGCGGTAAGTCGATATCCATTTTTGATAGTAGTTGTTTTAATAGTTCCTTGTGATGGATATTCCATGGTACAAAGCGGTGTATCGATCAGGTGGTAAACATGAAGATTATCATTGTTGCTAAAAAGTTGCAGTCCTTGCATAAGGCCAGAAGATAATAAAAATATTTCGTGATTGCAGAAATGAGGTGCTGTTAAAAAGAGATATTGTTCAGAGGGATATGTATTAAGTAATTCATACATTGCAGTATCACGTGCATGGGTGTATTGTTCTCGCATAGAAAAATTATTATAGGTTCGTATGCCGCCAATGCTGATTAAAAATAATAAAAAACAAGTAGCTGTTTTTTTTGAAAATGATTGATGCATAAGCCAATAAAGAAGTAATACAAAAAAAGGAAGTCCTAATGTGCAATAGCGTGATGAGCTATTGCCAATAATGATGCCCCATGAGCCAATACCAAATGAAAAAAGAAGCCAAGTAATAAAAAGTCGATCTTTTTTGTTCTGTATAAAATTAAATACAATCCAACAACTAAATATACTGGTGATCATTAAAGTAATCATTGTTGAACTTTGTTGTAATCCCCAAAAAGGTCGTAATGTTTGTATAAGATTATCAACGCTCATTTTTAAAAATGAAATCAGTGAAAATGAATTTTTTGTATGTGACAAGCCTCCCATCATATAGACGCGAAGTCCAATACAAAGGCTGGTGACACAAAAATAAGGGATAATTTCTTGAAGACGTGCACGATAAAAAAAGAGCAAAAAGAAAAATAAAGGCATAGGTGCTATGATTAAAAGATCATATGACAAAGCGCCCGCGGCATAGCAAATCAATGAACCGAGGTAAAAATAAAATCCTTTATTTTTAAAGAACCAGATGTAACAGAGAGCACTCAGTGCAATAAAAAAGTATGCAGCAGAAAGTAAAACGGTGACGCTTAATAGTGAGGGACTTAAAGCTGGATGCGTTGCCCATAAAAAAGCTAAAATAATTGCATTATACATGGTATAAAAATATGAAAATATAAGGCCAAGAAGTCCTGCTGTCATGCTAAAAAAGAAAATTGCACCAAGATTATATCCAAACCACCAATCACCAAAAAGATACGATTCAAGTGCATGCAAATGCTGCACAAGAGGTCGATAAAAAGTAAAAAATGTTGTATCATTTTGTACTTCATTTAAAGGATAATAGGTTGTTGCAATGCCACTTTTCCAAAATGTATGCCATGATTTGGTTAAGCGAATATCTTGTAAGACACCAAAAAAATCAGAATCGATGCCCATGCTTTGAAAAGAGAATCCATATAATATTAATATAAAACTTGTAATGCCTAAAAAGAGCCAGAATCGTTTAATGCTTTTCATAACAACTCCTGTTGATACTGTTGAGGACGTATTATTTTTTGTCGTTGAGTAAAATATTCAATTGTTTTTTTGAGTCCAACTTCAAGTGAAATTAAAGGATTCCAGTTTAATATTTTTTGTGCAAGAGCAATATTGGGACATCGCCTTTCTGGATCATCAGAAGGTCGATCTTGGTACAAAATAGGAGAAGTTGATTTTGTTAAAAAAATAATAGTTTCAGCTAATGTTTTTAGGCTAATTTCATGGGGATTGCCTATGTTGATTGGTCCTGGATGTTGAATCGATTCGCTGGTAAATCTAAAGATAGCTTCTATTAAGTCATCAACATAGCAAAAAGAGCGTGTTGTAGTTCCATTGCCATACATAATAAGTGGCTTTTGTTGGATTGCTTGTAAAATAAAATTACTCACAACGCGTCCATCATCGGGATCCATGTAAGGGCCATAGGTATTAAAAATACGAAGAATTTTTGTTTGGACTTTTTTGGTTAATCGATAATCATGACATAAGGTTTCAGCTGCACGTTTTCCTTCATCATAGCACGATCGTATGCCAATGGTATTTACATTTCCCCAGTATTGTTCTGTTTGTGGATGTTCAAGAGGGGAGCCATAAATTTCACTGGTAGATGCCTGGATAAAAAGTGCATTATATGTTTTGGCTAATTCCAGTAAATTATAAGTACCAAAAACGGAAGTTTTAAATGTTTGAATAGGATCTCTTTGATATTGCGGTGGAGATGCAGGGCATGCAAAATTTAAAATAATATCAACGGGAATATCGATCATCTTGGTAATATCATATTCAATAAACGCAAAAGTAGAATTATTTTGTAACTCAGCAAGATTATGAATTGATCCTGTGCTTAAATTATCAAGGGCGATAACACGAAAACCTTCTGCACAAAATCTTTTACAAAGATGGCTTCCAAGAAATCCAGCACCACCAGTGATCAAGATAGTTTTTTTCATGGTATTCCCTATTTTTGTTCTAAAATGCGATCGATAAGATATGCGGGTCTATTTTTAACTTCATGCAATATACGCATAATATATTCTGCTAAAATACTGAGTGTTAGTATTTGAATCGTACTGAAGAAAAAAAGAGCTAATAAAATAGTTGGAAATCCTCGAGGCATATCAGTAGTAAAAGCGCGAATGCAGTAAAATATGCTTGCGATTAAGGTCATTACTACAGCAAGTGAAGCAATGGCCGATATATATTCAAGGGGCTTGTACGAGAAGTTAACAATAGCGCGTTTGGCCCAAAAAAAATTTCTAAAAAAATTAATACTTGTTTTGCCTACATGTCGATCATCCCGTACATAGGGAATTCCAATTTGTTTGAGCCCAATCCATGCACGGAGTCCACGAATATAGACATCTTTTTCAGGTAATGCTTTTATTGCATCAACAACACGTCGATCCATAATGCCAAAGTCCCCAGCATCAAGAGGAATTTCTAAAGATGAGAGCCATTTGAAAATACGATAAAAGCAGAAATAAAAAAAACGTCTCATGAGACTGCCTTTGCGTCGCTCGCGAATACCATAAACAACATCATATCCTTCTTCCCATAATGGAATAAATGATGGAATGACTTCAGGAGGATCTTGAATGTCACCATCCATCATAACAATAGCATCACCTGATGCATGATGAAGTCCAGCTAAAAAACTTGGTTGTGATTCGCCAAAATTGCGAGACATAATAATTACTCTAATGCGTGGATCAAGGGCAACAAGTGAATGATAAATCATCAGTGAAGAATCGGTACTTCGATTATCAACATAAATTAATTCAAAATCATACTTAAGTGATTCAAATGTTTTTTTGATGCGCCTATAAAGATTTTCTAAATTACCACTTTCGTTATAACAGGCTGCAATGATGCTGATTATTTTCTTTTCCACGTTTTTCCTTGATGTTATAGAATTTCAACAATAGTTGCATACAGTGCACCTGCTGGCAACCAAGTCATGTATGGCTCTAAGCATCGTAATTTACGGGCAAAGGATGGAAAAAAGCAATAATATTTTGTTTGTACATTGCCAATATTTTTTACTAATTTTTTAGTATAAAAAGGAAAAAGCATATGAGCATTTTTATCGATAGGACTCTTTTTGAAAGTATGAATGGTTAATGGATTAAAGGGATTTAATTCAAAAATAATAATAGAACCACCTTTTTTGGTAATACGCGCAAGTTCTTTAATATAATGTTCATGCTCTTCAAAAGGAATATGATGAAAGACTCCAGCTGCATAGATAAGATCAAAATTTTGATCGGTGTAAGGAGTCTTGTTTCCTTCTAAAACATTAAAAGTAATTGAAGTTTTATTAAAAGCTTTTTGGGCATATTCAATGCTTTTTGATGAAGGATCAATGCCAAAAACATTGGATTGGGGAAAATAGTGTTGTGTATAGTTGGTCATGATTCCATCGCCGCAACCAAAATCAAGAATATCGATTTTTTTGTTTTGATATTTCGGAAACCAAGAAGCCATTTTTTGAACTTTATATTCAGCAAAAAATTCTCCTGTTTCACCAGAAAGCTGGACATCTTTATTTTGATTTTCACGATATTGATTAATGTAGTCATCAAATTCATGTGGTTGTTTTTGCATATGATCTCCTTTTTCTATTCTGTTTATACACCAAAAAGTTGTTTATTTTTTTTTCTTGTTATTGAAACAGTTTCAAAATGTTTTGTATACCAGTCAATAGTTTCAGAAAGTCCTTTTTCAAATCCCCATTTTGCTTTCCAATTAAGCGTTGTACGTATTTTTTGAGAACTTAAATGTTGTGCGGGGATTTCATTTTGTGCTTGATTTTTAATGATTGGTTGTAGATCAGGTCGATTCATGAGATCAATTATTTTTTGAACAACAGCACGAGCAGAGACTGGTTGATCGGTACTGATATTGAATGCCTCGCCATGTAGTGTTTTTGCTTGAAGATTTTGCGCAATGTTTATATAGCAATCGACAACATCTTTGACATAAATATAATCACGAATTAACCTGCCATCTGATCGAATGATTGGCTGTTCATTATGTAATAATGAATAGATAGTTCCAGGGATAATGCGGTTGAAATGTAAATCTCCGCCACCAAAAAAATTACCACATCGAGTGATTGAAACAGGAAGTTTGTATGTTTTGGCGTATGATTGAGCAATCAAATCTGTACAACTTTTTGAAACATCGTATGGATGAGTTCCTTGCAGAGGCATATCTTCTGTGTAGGGCAATATTTTTTGTTCCCCGTACGCTTTGTCGCTTGATGCAAGAATAATTGATTCTATCCATGATGAGTTGCGGCAGGCTTCAAGTAAATTCCAGGTGCCTTCGATATTAGATTTAAAGGTAGAAAGAGGCGATCGATTGGCAATGCCGACAATAGTTTGTGCCCCCAGATGAAATATCGTTCCTATTTCTTCTTCGTTAAGAACGCGGATGAGTAATTGATAGTCTAATAAGTCACCATTAATGACGGTAACAAGATTTAAAAGTCCTTCTTGGTTGCAGAGTGACCAGGGGTCGATATCGCGTAACAAAAGAACAACGCGTGCTTCAAGAGCAATCAATTCTTTGATAAGCCATGGTCCTAAAAGTCCAGTGCCACCGGTGATAAAGACTTTTCGATTTCGCCAGTATTTTTTTTGCTCCATTTTTTCCTTTTTTATGAAAATGTGGATTTTAGATTATTAAAATACTTGAACAGAACTTGCTGCTGAAAATTGTTTTTCTTTTTCCCATATTTTCCATGGAGGGTTCTCTTTCCAGAGTATTTCAAGTTTTTCTTTTTCGCGTAAAGTGTCCATGCATTGCCAAAAACCATGATGTTGATACATCATTAATTCTTGATCAATAACCAATTTTTGAAGAGGCTCTTGCTCTAAAATAAGTGAATCATCAAGGGGCAAATAGTTTTTTATTGCTTGATTGAAAATAAAAAATCCACCATTAATTAATTCATCATGTATTTGATTTTTTTCCAAAAATGAAGTGACTTGGTTTTCTTGATTATACAGTACGTTGCCAAAACGAGAAGGCAAAGGAACGGCTGTCATGGTTCCGATTTTTTTATGTGATCGATGAAAAGCGATTGTTTTTTCGATATTAATATCAGCAACTGCATCACCATAAGTTAAACAAAACATGTCAGTATCAACATAAGCCAAAGCTTTTGCAACGCGTCCGCCAGTCATGGTTTCAAGTCCTGTATCAACTAAGGTAACTTCCCAATTTTCACTCATTGCTTTATGAGTGGTAACATTTCCTGTCCGTGTATTGACGGTGAAATCAGTTTCATTAAATTGATAATCTAAAAAATATTTTTTGATCATTTCACCTTTATAGCCAAGGCAGATAATAAATCGATAAAAACCATAATGGGCATATAGTTTCATGATGTGCCACAAAATTGGTTTTTCGCCAATGGGTACCATCGGTTTTGGTCTAAATTCAGTCTCTTCACGTAATCGTGTTCCAAGTCCCCCTGCCAAAATCATTACTGGAATATTGTTACGCATGAAAAAATCCTTTTTTAAAAATTAAATCATACTAATTTTTTCAGTTGCTCGATTGTCTATAAGAGCATTATGAAGATACAAATTTTGTTCGAGCCATTCTTTATAGGCGATAAGCCCTTCTTTTAAAGAATAATTTGGTTCCCACCCAAAACTTTTTTTTATATGTTCAATCGTTGTAAAGCATTGAATATATAAATCTTGCTCTGCTTTTTTTTGCCCCCAACAATATTCAAATTTTTGATCGAAGAGGGTATAAATAGTTGAAACAAGTTCTTCTATAGAATGATTATTGCCGGTTGCGGCATTAAAAATAAATTGATTGTGGGGACGTATTCGTTCGATTGTTGCATACAGATCAACAACATCAAATACATGAATAAAATCATAGTGCCTTTGAGGCGATGAGACGCAAATTTTTTCTTTTTTTATACCGCCGAGAAGCAGCGATGTAATCAGTCGTGTGTATAAGTCATAGTTGCCATATATAAAAAAAGGTCGAACGGTATAAATAGGTAAATCGCGTTCAAATGCTTCTTTAAGGCAATATTGTGTTGCTGCAGCTTTTGATACTCCAAAGTCAGTTACAGGACTGAGCATTGATTTTTCAGTTACTGTATTTTCATAAATTCCATATTCTTGCCAGCTTCCTGTATTAATAAAACATTCAAAGCCAACTTCTTTTGCTGCTTGTAAAACATGCATAGTTCCTTGAAAATTAATATCATAAATGCGATCTTTGTCAGCTTGAAATGAAGCTCGACCATAGCCAGCACAATGTAAAACAATATGTGGCTTGACTTGTAAAAAAACTGATTTGACTGCAGCTAAATCACGAATATCAGCTGAATAAAGAGTGACAGAAGTTAAAATATTTTGTATGCGCCAGAGTTCGGGGGCATGTTCAAGTAATAATGAAACGCGATATCCTCGTTCAATATAATATCGTGCTAAACTTGCTCCTAGAAGCCCTCCACCGCCGGTGATTAAAACTTTTTTTGTTGGCATACAATTCCCTTTATTTTTTTATTTTAGTATCGCATGTTTTTGACAAAGAAATGTTTTCAACATCACTTTATTCAATCGTCACTGACTTGGCAAGATTTCGTGGCATATCAATAGGTCGTCCCAAATATTTGGTAATTTGATATATCCAAAATTGCATTACTCCTGTCATAATGAGTGGAGCTAAGAGCGGAGCTGCATGTGGGAAGATAAAGTAACGATCAGCAAGTGATATAAGTTCTTCTTGTCCTTCAAAAGCAAAAACAATTAAGTGCCCTTTGCGTGCTTTTACTTCTTGTGCATTTGATAAAAGTTTTGTGTAAATAAGTTCATCAAGTACTGAAAAAATAACGACTGGTGTTTTTTCATCAATGAGAGCAAGTGGGCCATGTTTTAATTCACCGGCCGGATATCCATGAGCAAAAATATAAGAAAGTTCTTTGAGTTTGAGGGCTGCTTCAAGAGCAAATGGATATGAAATGTTACGACCTAAAAATATAAATCTTTCAAATTTTGCATATAAAGGAGCATCTTTTTCAATTATTTCCCATTTGTAATTTTCTATAGAGCATTCTAAAATTTCTGCTGCAAGATGTAATTGTTCTTCAGCCTCTTTAAGTTTTATCGAGACTATAATATTTTTTTCTATTGCAACACGATGTGCAAGCCAATATAAAGAAGCAATTTGAGAAGAAAAAGATTTTGTTGATGCAACGGATCGTTCTACCCCTGCTTGCATCAATAAATAACCATCGGCTTCACGCATCATCGTACTTGCAGCAACATTAGTAATACAAGCGGTGGTGACATTATTTTTTTTGGCTAACCGCATTGCTTCGAGCGTGTCAGCGGTTTCACCTGATTGAGAAATGGCAAGGACAAGATGATTTTCTTTTTTGAAAAAACGATTGTAACGATATTCAGAAGCAAGTTGAATAGTCGTAGGGATTTGTGCAATTTCTTGAAAAAAATAAGTTCCAATATAGCCAGCATACCATGAAGTTCCCGCAGCAATAATATCAATGCTTTGTAGTGCGGCTATTTTTTTTGCATCAAGTCCAATCTGTCCCCAAAAACCATCAAGATCATTATTATGAGTTACATAGGCCGGAACAATAGTATCGTTTGATTGATAGTCAGTTACTTGTCCATTTAATTTTTTAAAAAATAGAATACTATTTTCAATGGCCCGTTTCTGTTCATATATTTCTTTAATTAAGTAGTGTTCATACTCTTTTTTATTAGAATTTTCGAATAAAAAAGAATGCTCTTTGATAACAGGAATAATGGGATTATTTTGAAAATCGTATAATTCAATGTGATTCGGAGAGACTATTGCGTATGAATTATCGGGCATAAATAAAACTTTATTGGTCTGATCTGCAAAAACAACAGGATCAGATCCTACAAACATTTCGGAATCTCCAACTCCAATCACTAGTGGACTTTTATGACGAATAAGAATAAGCTTATTTGGCTCTTTTTCTACTAAAAAAACAAGAGCATAAGCACCTTTGAGTTGAGTAATGACGCTTAAAATAGCAGATCGCAAGCTTTTATGAAATGCGATTGCTTCTCCTAAAAGGTGTGCGGCAACTTCAGTGTCAGTGATAGAGTCAAAAACATGGCCTTCTTGTAAAAGTCTTTTGCGAATTGCAAGATGACCTTCAAGTATGCCATTATGGACAACGGCTAATGTTTTTTGGCAATCAAATTGAGGATGAGCGTTCGCTTTTTCAGCTGGACCATGTGATGCCCATCGAGTATGACCGATTCCAACTGTTCCATTATACCCTATTTTTTCAAGAGCATCTTTTAAGCGTTGAACAGGACCAACTTCTTTAATAAAACTTAAATGTTGATTTTTTTCATCTATGCAGACAAATCCAGCAGAATCATATCCACGGTATTCAAGTCGAGATAGCCCTTCAACAATAAAATTTTTACATTTTCTATGACCGACGTATCCAACAATTCCGCACATGGAAAAATTCTCCTTTTTTTACCATCAAAATATTGTTTATAATTCTGAACCGCATATTGTGTAACATAGAATAGGTTCGAACGAAAATATTTTAACGTTTTACGAATTGGAATCGACGACGTGCTCCGCGTTGACCATATTTTTTTCGTTCTTTGAGACGAGAGTCAACAGTAACAAGACCAAATTCACGCATTTGAGGACGTAATGTTTCATCATATATCAATAAAGCACGAGCTATTCCTAATCGAGCTGCTTCTGATTGTCCGGTAACACCGCCACCATGAACATTTACTAATGCATCAAATTTGCCTTCAACTGGCAACATTCGAAAGGGGAATGTTACTGCATCACGAGCAGCATCTGTAGGAAAATATTCTTGTGATGTTTGACCATTAACAGTAACTTGACCAGATCCAGCTTTGAGCCAGACACGAGCAACTGACGATTTTCTTCTTCCAACGCCATGGAGTGCATTGTTCGCAGTATTTTTCATAAAAATTTTACCTATTACATATAAATTAAAATGCAACTATTATAACGATATTTCATCGTATCGTATTTTTTAAAACTTGTAAAGTCTCGTAAAAATAAAAAAAAATTCTACCAATACTAAGAAAAAGGCAGTATTTTTTTGTCTCTTTTTATTCCAAATAGAGAAGGTCGTGCAAAACTATCTTCTATACAAAGCTTCATTTTTTTAGTAGAATTTTGTTTACAAGTTTTCTTGTTATTTTTATCAAGTTTAATGCGCACACTAGGTGATAGATACTGTATTTTATTTTTATAAAAAAGGAGTTTGCTATGTGGATGCATCACTATACAAAAATGTATAAAGGGATAGCTCAGGAGGATATTTGGAAATTATGGATTGATATTAATAATTGGAAAAAATGGTTTCCAGATATTCTTGAGGCTTCTTTGCATGAAGACTTTGGATTAAATACAACATTTTCTGTGCAATTTAAAAATGAATCTTTGGCTGCATATCATATTGTAAAAATTTTTGATGGATATAAATTTATCGCTGTGAGAAAGTTTTTGGGAGCAACTTTGTATGATACGAGAGCACTTGATACATCTATAGAGGGAATTCGACTTGTACGTACTATTGCTTTATCGGGCCCCTTAGCTTGGTTTTGGAAATATAGAATGAGTAAGGATATTTTTTATAAAACGGCATTGGAAGTTGAATGTTTAGCTTTTTATGCGCGACGGATACAATATGCTAAGCAAGATGATTGTTCTTTATCCAATCAAAATCAATTAGAAGTTGTTGAGCAAGGCGTTTTATAACAATATATTTCAGTATTTTTTCTATAGTTTCTTTTTTATTACTTATTATTAAATTATTACTGTAATAAAATCTTGATAATGATATATGGTAGTTTATTGATATTTTATAGATAAAAATTTTTTGGTGTGCTCGGCAGGATTTGAACCTGCGACCTACGGATTAGAAATCCGTTGCTCTATCCAACTGAGCTACGAGCACAGAAAAAGTGGTCGGGGTGGTCAGATTCGAACTGACGACCCCTCGCTCCCAAAGCGAGTGCGCTACCAACTGCGCCACACCCCGATTATCACAAATTTCAATATGTAGTTCAATTAGAAGAAATATGTTTGGGGTGAACGACGGGGCTCGAACCCGCGACACCCGGAACCACAACCCGGTGCTCTACCAACTGAGCTACGCCCACCATTAAATCTTCATTACAGAAAAATTATAAAGTCTTTAATGAAAAAATCAATTTTTTTTTAATTAAAATTTTTTGTTTAGAATAATTTCTTATTCGTAATGAAAAATATAATTGCACATATACGGTAAATGTCCCGTGAGAAAAAATTATTATTGAGCTGGTATTTTATGAATTAAAATGAGACTTCTTAGTTTTCTTGCACAATGAGAAACAATAGAGTTAATAAAAGTGCAGGTGAAAAACTATAAAAAGCTATTTTTTTATTTAAATTTCAATATATTTCTAAAAATATTGAAATATCGTTGACTATCTGAAAGCCTTGTGTATTATTAAAGAAATCTTGATTATGCATGATAAAGTTTTATTTTGTATTGTATATACAAGATGGCAATACAAGAAGGAATGTTTTTGTGTGGTATGACAATTTAAACTGATGGAGAAGTGTATATGACTTCAACAAAGCTTCGAGTAAAAGAATTATTGCGACAACGTCGCTGGACAACGAAAGTCTTGGCTGAAAAGACTGGTATGTCAGAAAGTTATCTTACTCATATCAAAAATGGAACACGTCGATGGAATGAAGATGCGCTTAAAAAATTAGCTGATGCTTTTGAATTAGAGCCTGTTGATTTATTTGAATATCGCAAAAGCCGTGTTGAACCGACTATCACAGCAGAACAATTGAATGAACAAGAAGAACGTTCAATTGATATGAAAACACGCTTGGTTCCAGTTATGGGAGAAATTCCAAGTAATCCATCAACTTATAACAATCAATTGAGTCAAGTTACAACAGGATATAAAGATGTTCATGTTCCTGTTTTTGGCAGTGAAGATGAAGCAATGTTTTGCTTATGCGTTGAAGATAATATTATGGCGCCTAATTTTGTTAAAGGCGATTATTTAATTGTTTCACCAGCTGTTTGGACACGATCTGGTGATGTTGTTGCTGTTGAATATGGTAATGGGACTGTGATAAAAGGCATTATGCAAGTCAGTTATATGGATGACTTTATTGTCCTTGAATCCGTCAATCACAAAAAAGCACCTATTGCATTAGTTCGTGGAAAAGATCATTTTAGAATAATTGGTAAAGTTATTTATCGTTATCAAAAAATGGCATAAGATCTGTTTTAAAAATAATAGTTACAAACGTGAAATTTTATGATAATATTATTTCACGTTTGTGATATATATTGTTTTTGAGGTACCGTTGAATAGCCTTTGTCGTTATTCATCTCCTAAAATCATGGGTATTTAATTATAGTTCGAGGAGAACCTTTTTATGATTCGTTATGAAACGCTTATGTTGACGCGTCCAGAGCTTACTAATGAAGAGCTGGCGATGTTAGAAAAAAACATCGAAAGAATCGTCACTACTGCTACTGGTGTAGTAAAAAAATTTGACAAATGGGGCAAGCATCGTCTTGCTTATTCTGTTGAAAAAAATGATTATGGTATTTACATTTTGGTACGCTATGATGTTCCTTCACATCAAGTTGCAGCAATGGTTAAAGAGTTGGCGCAGTTCTTCCGTATTGCTTGTAGTGAAATTGTTATGCGGCATGTGAATGTACGGCTTGCAGATGATGCTCCTGATCAGTACAAAAAACCAGAATCAGTTGAAATGCTCGGAACAGGTTCTGTTGATGCATTTTTAAAGCAACACAAAATTGATAGTATGATTAATCTTGATGATCTTGAAGATTATGAAGAAGAATCTCACACTGATGTAGAAGCATAAGGGATAGAATATGTCAAAATTAAAATTGAAATTGAATTCTCGTTTAGTTAAAAAAAAGATGCGCAAGCAAGGTTTTACTGTTAAAAAGCAATGTCGTTTTAGCAATAACAAAGAATTAGCGCAAGCGCTTGATTATAAAAATATTGATTTGCTTAGTAATTTTTTAACTGAACGTGGCAAGATTCTTCCATCACGTGTTTCAGGCACCAGTTCATATTATCAACGTAAGCTTGCTCAGCAAATTAAACTTGCACGCAGCATGGCATTATTGCCCTATTGTTCAATGCATCGATAAGATATCTATTTATAGGTGTTGAGCTCGCATAAATAATGTATGTATAGATAAAAAAGTACCTAATAAAAAAGCGCGCAGGAGTTTTAAGGCTTGTGCGCTTTTTTATTTAAAAAAATATGGATAAAAAATATGAGTTTTACTCAACGTACTGATTTAAGAAATATTGCTATCGTAGCCCACGTAGATCATGGTAAAACAACGCTTGTAGATGAAATGTTGAAACAATCTGGATCAATCGTTTCTAGCGGCGATGCTGTTGAGCGTGTGATGGATTCTGGTGACATTGAAAAAGAACGTGGGATTACTATTTTGGCAAAAAATACGTCTATTCGCTTGCCAAATGCAAAAATTAATATTGTAGATACTCCTGGCCACATGGACTTTGGTGGAGAAGTAGAGCGTACTTTGCAAATGGTTGAAGGTTTTTTATTGCTCGTAGATGCTGCTGAAGGTCCACTTCCAGGCACTCGATTTGTATTACAAAAAGCATTGCAATTAAATTTAAAAGCGCTTGTTTTGATTAATAAAATTGATAGAAAAGATGCTGATATTGAACGAACAGAACAGACAATTCATGATCTGTTTTTGGATTTAGCAGTTACAGAAGATCAGCTAGATTTTCCTATTTTGTATGGCTCATCACGATTTGGGTTTGCTTCATTGGATCCTGAGGCTCGTTCTGGAACAATGCAACCATTATTTGATGCTATTTTGCAGCATGTTCCTGTTCCTACTCAAGAAGCTACTCATCCGCGATTATTAATAACTAATTTAGATCATTCAGAATATTTGGGTCGTGTTGGAATTGGTCGTGTAGTGAGTGGATCTTTGAATATTGGAGAACAGATTGTTTGCTGTAAAGAAACATATGTTAGTCGTCCAATGCGTATAACAAAGTTATATCAATTTGAAGGACTTTCTCGTCAAGAAGTTGAGCAAGTACAATTTGGTGATATTGTAGCAATAACAGGATTTGAGGAAGAAATTACCATTGGAACAACAATTTGTTCTCCAGAACATGTTGACCCTGTTCCTTATGTTGCTATCGATGAACCAACTTTGTCATTGTATTTGTCAGTTAATAATTCTCCTTTCGCTGGTCGTGAAGGAAAATTATTAACATCACGACAAATTCGTGATCGTCTTGAAAAAGAATTGAAAGTAAATGTGGCGCTTCGCGTTGAAGATACTGATTCTCCTGAAACATTTAAAATTTCTGGTCGTGGCCAATTGCATTTGGGAATTTTAGTTGAAACTATGCGTCGAGAAGGTTTTGAAGTACAACTTTCTGCTCCAGAAGTAATTTATAAAATTATTGATGGTCAAAAAAATGAACCGTTTGAATTGCTAACCATTGATGTTGAAGAAGCGCATCAAGGTGTTATTATTGAAAATCTTGGTAAGCGTAAAGCTTTAATGACGAGTATGTTGCCGCATGGTTCTGGTAAAGTTCGTCTTGAATTTAAAATCCCTGCTCGTGGATTAATTGGTTTCAGAAGTCAATTTTTAACTGATACACGAGGAACAGGATTAATGAATCATAGATTTGGCGGATATGAGCCTTATGCTGGCGATATTCCAAGTCGTACCAAAGGTGCGATGGTTTCTATGGAACAAGGCCGTGTTACTGCATATGCCTTGGATGGTCTTGAAGCGCGTGGTATTTTAATGACAGCGCCTGGCGATGAAGTGTATGGCGGTCAAATTATTGGTGAACATTCACGTGATAATGATCTTGATGTCAATCCAACAAAGATGAAAAAATTAACTAATATGCGTGCGTCGGGAACTGATGATTCAGTGAAGCTTGCGCCTCCACGTATTATGACATTAGAAGCATCATTTGATTGGATTAATGATGATGAATTAATTGAAGTCACGCCAAAATCAATTCGTTTGCGTAAGCGATATTTGCGTGCCGGAGATCGTAAATAAAAATATTTAATATTTTGAATAATAAAAAATAAGAGCTTCGTTTTTTAAATGAGGCTCTTATTTTTTATTATATTTTTTATTTAATATGGTGTCTTTTTGGCGCTATTCCCCTGATTACCTTGGGTTATGGTATTTCCTTGATT
>JACCEA012424557.1_pt1 | contig 21192 bp, 22 predicted proteins | sample 7449851 | NCBI WGS metagenome assembly JACCEA01 (sample SAMN15323453, study PRJNA562643) | freshwater metagenome | isolation source: river surface water | place: USA:Blue River Watershed | collected 2017-08-18 | reverse complement strand
TAAATAATTCATTTGATAAATTATATAGAATATGATAAAATAGTCAATAGTTTTTTAAAAAAAAGATTATAAAATTTCCTCCCCATAGCTAAAGCAAGGGGCTTCCATTTTACAAAGATTTTGGTGAAGTTTTTTATAATAAACTTAAAAGTTCTAATTATAAAAGACATTATGTAGATATTTATGAAGATCTTGAAAATAATAAAGAAATGTATATTTCAATGTATGAATTACATTTGATTGTCAATAAAGGAATAAAGAGCATCAAAAATAAAGAAGAACTAATTAAATTATTAGAAGACTATATTAGAAAAGAAGTTTCTTAATGTTATAATATAAAAAAATAAAAGGAAATATCATGGGTGGAAATGCATTAAAAACAATAAATGTAGAATCAAAAAGATTAAATAAAGAAGAATTTAATAATATTACTAAGAAAACTGTAAAAGTATTAAATAATATAGCTTCTGAATTAAATCTTAAAATTAATGCACCTCATGAAGTTCTTGCTTATAAAAGTAAGGAAACATTTGGTGATTTAGACTTACTTATTGATAAAGAATTGTTAAATCATATAACTTATGAAGAAATTTTAAATAGATTAGGTAAAGAATTAAAATTTGAAGGTTCTTTACCTTTTAAACCTAAAGAAGAAAAAGATATGGTTTTCAGCTTTGGGTTACCTTCAGATGAAAAAAATGTATTTTTTCAAGTTGACTTAATTAGTAGTGAAAATGAGTATTTTGATTTTCATAGTAAATATTTAAATTGGAATGATTTAGGTAATTTAATAGGAGTCGTTGCAAGTTCTAATGGCTTTTTAAAATATGGACATGATGGTTTAAAGTTCCAATTTAGAGATGGTACTAATTTATTTAAAGAACATGTTTTAACAACTGATTGGGATAAAGCTCTTTTATTTTTTGGATATGATAAAGAAACATATTACAAAGGTTTCGATAAAATTGAAGACATTTACAAATATGCTTCTTCTAGTAGATTTTTTGATAAAGAATTGTATGCATTTGAAAATAGAAATCACACTCAAAGAACAAGAGACAGAAAAAGACCTACTTATAATGGTTTTTTAAATTGGATTGAAAATAGAAACTTTAATTCTAAAAATTTAAGTTCTAATGAATGGAAGGAAAGAGTGTATGAAGTATTTCCAGAATTTAAAGAAGTAGAGCTATCTATTTGGAATGATTATAATTCAAAAAAAGAAATCAAAAAATACTTTAATGGTTCTGAACTTGTAAAATACAAGCCTGAGTTAGAAAAAGAAGAGATTAGTTTTTATTTAAAAGAACTTAAAAGTTTAGTTAATAATTTTGAGAATTTTGTCCTCGAAAACAAAGATGATACAATGAAAATTTTAATTGATATAAAAGAAAATAAAAAAAATAGGTTAAAAATTAAACCATGAAAAATTTAGCAATAAATGTTAAAAGTTATAGTCAATTATTAATGAATGATTTTTTTTATAATAATGAAAAAAATGTTGAAGATTTTTTTGGATTTAAAATTAAAGAATATAATGAAAATGATATATTCTTCTATATAGTTGAATCTGTTGATTATATTGCTAAAAAACATAAGTTAAAAATATATGAAAATAGTTTTAAATTAATATATGACAAATATATTAAAAATCTAAATCTAAATCTAATGTTGAATGAATCAAACTATGCAGAAGTACATGTAGGAAATGGTTATCAGAATAACTATATATTTATATGTTTTGAATATGGAATTGTTAATAATTCATTAAATTGCATTAAGTTTTTTAATGGATCTATAGAAAGAAGATTTGTTTTTGATGATATTAATAATATATTCATAATGACAACTAAAAATAATTGTAAGAAAGAAAGATATGAAATAGCTGAAATTTCATATAGTGCAAATAATGAAACAATTTTCATTGAACGAGAAATTAAGGTTTCAAATTTAGAAATATTATCTATTGTTTGTTTAATATTAAATAATTATGAAATAAAAGAGTTTAAAAGTTATAATAAAAAATTAGAACTATTTAATTCAATTATCGATGATAAACATGAATTATTTAATGAGTTAATTGAACTTGTTAAAATGGAAAATATAATAAAATATTAATAATTATTCAACATAATTAAATTTAAATAATCTTTATATGCTGAAAAGTTATTGAAATCGAAATTCAAATCAGCTAACTCATTCAATTTAAATAAATCATTTTGTTCATTAATAGGATCTAAAAAGAAGTTAATATCATTTATTGAAATTTTAAAGTAAAGTTTAGAACAATCAGTTTTAAAATAAAGCTTAATAAAGTTTTTATCAATTGATTTAAATTTTTCTATATTAGTTAATATTTTAAAAGATAAATTAATAATTGAAGAATATTTGTAAAAATTAGATTGTTTCGGGATGTCAAGAACGAAATCAGAACTTTTAATATCAAACAAAATTAAATATTGATCTTGATCTTCTATATAGAATAAAGAAAAATTTTCAAAACTAGAATAATAGTCGCCAGTATTTGAACTATTGAAATCTTCAATTGAAATATTAAATCCAAATAAGTCATTAACTTTATCAAGTTCTTGCGTAAATTCTTGTTTAGAAAAAACAGTCATAAAAATCTCCAAATATGTCTGAATTATACCATATTAAAGAAAATAAGTAAACCTTGATATTTTAAAATAGTTATTATACAATATAAAAAAGGAAAAATTTATATGAATTTTAAGAATGTTAAAAACACAACAACAACAACTCAACCAAAAAGGCTGGGTGGTTTTGTGCATTCTTAAAAAATAGTTCACAAAAACAATTAGACCCAGCATATGCTGGGTTTTTTTATGCTTAAAATTTAATAAATAATAGGAGAAATAAAATGAGTGATAATAAAAGATATATGCAAATAGCAAACGAAATGAATTTAATAATGCATTCTAAAAGTGCTGGAGTAGTATATTGGAAACCAGAAGGTTTAAAATTATACGATAATTTAAAAAACTATATAAGAGAAATACATGAAAGTATGAATTACAAAGAAGTTAAAAGTCCTTCAATTGTTTCTCCAGAGCTTTTTGAAATATCTGGTCATGCTGATAAATATAGAGATAATATGTTTATTTTAGAGAATAATGAATCTCAATATGCATTAAGACCTATGAGTTGTCCTAACCACATATTGATATATGAATCAGAGATAAGAAGTTATAGAGATTTACCATTACCATTATTCGAGTTTGGTGAAGTATTTAGAAATGAAGCTTCTGGTTCTTTACAAGTTCTTTTTAGACAAAGACAGTTTTGCCAAGATGATAGTCATGTTTTTGTTTCTGAAGAAAATTTAATTGAGTCATTAGATAAATTTATAAAAATGAGTCAAAAAGTATATAAAGATTTAGGATTTGAAAAAATAAAATATGCTATAGCATTAAGACCTGAAAAAAGGTTTGGTAACGATGATTTATGGGAAAAGGCTGAAAATTCATTAAAAGAAGCCTGTAATAAAAATGAAATACAATTTGAAGAACTAAAAGGAGAAGGTGCATTTTATGGTCCTAAATTAGAATTACAAGTAGAGGATAAACTTGGTCGTTCTTGGCAATTAGGAGTTATACAACTTGATTATGTATTGCCAGAGAGATTTGGATTGAAATATATAGATTCTGAAAATAAAGAACAGCGTCCTATTATTTTACATCATGCTATTTTAGGTTCTTTAGAAAGAATGATAGGTATTTTATTAGAGTCTTTTGGAAAAGATTTTCCAGAGTTTTTACATCCTATAAAAAGTGTAGTATTAGCAGTTTCTGAAAATCAAAAAGATTATGCTGAAATTGTTTATAATCTTATTAAGGATAAATATGTTTTAATAGATAATAGTTCAGAACCTTTAGGAAAAAGAATAAGAAATTGGAAGAGTAAGGGTGTTCCTAATATAATAGTAGTAGGAGACAAAGAAAAGATGGAATATCAAGACTCTGGAATAATAAGTTATATGTTGGATTCTAAATCAGAAGGAAAAATAAAGAAGGTCTTATAGAAGACCTTTTTTATTTTATAAAATATGTTAGAATATAATTATATAAATTTATATAAATAATAATGAAAAATATAAAAAAAGAAATATATAAAGCTTGTGTTGCATATGACAACAAGTATGATTTAGATATTTTGCCAGAAGAGTTAGCAAGTATGGCATTGTATAAAATATTAAATCAAGGTTATTTTAAAGATAAATTCAATTATTTAAGACTATATAGAAATGAATATGGTGAAATAATATTAGTTTCAAATAATTTAAGCGGAATTAAACCATATACTAATGGAAATGTTGAATCAAGTGTTATTTTTTTTGATAATGATAGTTCAGTATCAACAAATCCACCAGAATTTTTAGATATGTTATTTAAAGAAAAAGAAATAAAAATTATAGATGATATAATTAAAGCATATGAAGAAGAAAAATTTGAAGATACATTTAATGAATTAATAAAATTGAATGAAAATAATTATATAGAGTTAAATAATATTTTCAAATATTTAGGAAATTTTAACAAAGACTATAATAGTGTAAATTATAGTGAATTAATTATTAAGCAATTAAATAATAATTTAAGTTCTGAAAAAATAAATGAGATGGTTTTAAAAGGTAAAAATTCAGAAATTGATTTTACAGATGAATATCAATTTACAATAAAAAAAGTATTAAGTAAAAAATATAAAATAAATGAAAAAACAGTTTCAAGTTTAATAAAAAATATAACAAAAGAAGAACTTAAAAGTAATGAAGATATATATAAAGAAGATGAGTTCTATGGAAATGAAACTGATTATTTAAAATTCAGAAAAAATTTAATAGAATATAAAAATAGTTTATTATATATATTAGAAAATAAAGATATAAAAACAATAGAAGAATTAATGATTCAATCTTTATCTGATTATCCAAAAGAAATAATAGTAAATAAATTAAAAAAAATAAAATCTAATGAGATAGAGGAAAATCTTTTTAATAAACATGAAATTCACATTAATAAAATAATAAATAATTTTTATAAAAAAAATCCAAATTTTTTACTAGATGATAAAGGTCTTGATTTTAATATTTCATTTAATAATTCAACAAAAGATGTATTACAAAATTTTAAATATATGAATTTATATGAATCACCAAATGAAGAACAATATAATACTTCAGTTATAAATGGTATTTCATTTTTAGGTTATATTGATATTCATAATAAAAAGAATAAAGAAACTTATTATATAGAAATAAATAATGGAATTGAAAATATTGGATTAGGTGAAGTAAAAATAAAAGATGAAATATCTTATAATGGAAAGCTTAATAATGTAAAAATATTAAATTTATTTGATCTTTCGATATTAAAAAATTTTAATGAAAAAATAATTAACAAAGAAAATGTAATAAATATATTTAAAGAAATAAATAATCAATATATTAATAAATTTGAAAAGATAGTTATAGCTCATGAATTTATAGATGCAGTTTCATATACTGATTTAGAAACAAAAGAAATGGGTAAAGTTTTAAAAGAAGTTGAAAAAGAACTTAAAGATTTTCCTATAGTTTTTTGTGGAAGGCAAAATGAAGATGTTGGATTAACTGTTCAACTAAGATATTTAAAAGAAAAGATAGTTAAATTATGGGATCAAGATGATATAACAAAAAAAGAAATGTTAAAATATTTTTCAGTTTTAAATAATTTATCAAATAAAGAAATAGAAGAGATAGATAGAAATAGGGATATAAAAGATAATTTATTAGAGAATTTAGATAAAAAAGTTAATAAAAAAATAAATAAAATAAAAATAGGCTAAAATGAAAAATTTTAATAATATAAGTAATTATTTAAATCAATTAGAAAATAGAAATACAATGTTCACACCCGATGTTTATTGTAATGAAATAATTAAAAAAAGTTATGATTTTTTATATGAAAAAATAATTAATTCTAAAGAAATATCTAAAGTTGTTATATTTGAGTTTTTAGGTATTTTCAATGATAAAAAGATAAACTTAAATATAGAAGATTATAAAGATTATGAAAATTTAGTTGAAAGCTTAAGTCTGAAAAATTCTCAATTTAATATAATAAATGTAGAATTATTGAATTTAGAAAAAGAAAGAAATCTATTAAAATCATTAAAAGAAGGCTTAAAAAAAGAAAACTCAATGATTGATAATTTAAAATATAACAATATCAAAGATAAAAAAATAGCTAAAAGACTAAAAAGTAGTGAAAATAGAAGATTAGAATTAGAAAAAAAATTAGAAAAAACTAATGAAGAGTTTGAGTATTTAGAAAATTTTGAAAAGAGTTTTAGAAATGATATTACAAAACTATTTAATATATATAAAGAATTAGATAAAAAAATAAACTTTAAATTAAATGAAGCGGAGATTTTTGTTAATAGTCAGACAGGAATTACAAAAATCTTAAAAGACAAAATAGAAGAAGTAAATAGAAAGATAGAAGATACATTAAATGAATCTGATGCTTGGTTTTTTACAAAAGAACAAAATTTTGAAGAAGTAATATTTTTTAAAGATAAGAGTATTGCATTCAAAAAAAATAATAATTACGAAACAATAAAACCAGAAGCAGATAATTATAATAAATTATCATCTTTAATATGTTCCGATATAATAACTTATCATTTTAGAAAAAATAAAACATATATACCATCAATTAAAAAAATATATGATAAAGATAAAGATATAAGTAAACTTAATTTAATGATTGAAAACTTTTTTACAAATGAGCAAATTTTAAAGAATTACAATTTTTCTTTAAAAACTGAAATAGATAATGTTTTAGAGAATAAAAGCCATAGATTAATTGAAGCAATAGATGACAAAATAGCAAGTATTGTTGATAAATATAAATTTGATAAATTTAAAAATTCAATATTCAGTAATAAATATAAGCATTTAATAGATGAAGATGTTGAAAAAAATTTAAAAAATATATATTTAGTAAAAGTTGGTAAAGATAATTTACAAAAATATATTGGTGTTAAATTAGCAAGTTTCAAAACAAGTAAAGACTTAAATGAAAATTTAATTTTATTTCTTAATAAAATAAACAGCTTTGATATTGAGAACTTAACAGAAAAAGCAAACAATTTAAACTGTAGAATTGTATTAAAAGATAATAATAAATTAATATTAGAAGTAGAAAAATATGAACAATGCAAAGAACTTGGTTCTAGTTCTTGGTGTATAGTAAGACATTCTTCATACTTCGATAGTTATGTTACAAATGAATATGGCAATAAACAGTATATCATATATGATTTTAGTTTAAGCAATTCTGATAATGATTCTATTATAGGTGTAACAATAAAAGAAGATGGTACTATAAAAACTGCTCATGTTAGAAATGATGATTATGTAGATTTTAAATTAAATTATAAAGAATTATACAGAGAAATAATATTAAAAGATAGAAATGAATATAAATTAAGTAATGCTTTAATTACAGAACTTAATTTAAAAATTGAAAATAAAAACAAAAATTATATAAGATAATTAAATTAAAGATAAAAACTAAGTGTTAAACTTGGTTTTTTTTTTTAAATATGTTAAAATTATTATGATATTTATATAAAAACATTAATTGAACATAAAGAAAAATATAAATTAAAACCAGAAATTGAAAAACTATTAGAAGAAGAAATTAAATTAAGCACTCCAAAAAATTTTTTAAAGTCTAAAATTTAAAGCCTATAATTAGGCTTTTAGTCTCCTATATAGTCTCCAAGATGAAGAGTTCCATCTTTCATTTCTAAAACTAAATAAGCAATTTGTCCATCAGATTTTATCATTTCAAATCCACGAACGAATTTTATATCTTCTAATTTAACTTTAGATTGTGGTTCAGCATATATATTAACTGGAACTCCAGAGATATAAATTGAAGTCTCATCATATTCTGGTTTTCTTTTAAAAAGTCTTTTCCAGTTTTTCTCAGACAGTAGCTCTTTAACAAATAAATCAAGTTCTGGAGATTCATCTGTTAATTCAAATCGTGTCTTTTCAATATGCAAGTTATTTGCATGAAAATTAATTAGAAATTTCTTACAATCATCAGTTGAAATTTTAGACATATCAAATCCTATTTTAAATTAATAATAAATTATAAATTAATATAAAAAATAAAGCAAGAACTATATTTTAAATGATTGTATTGACTATTTTAAATGAAAAATGTTAATATTTAGAAAAATAAAATATAGGAGTTTCTAAATGAGCAATAATATAAAATATAGAGTAGAATATTATGAAAGCGAAAGAGGTTGGGGTAGCGAACGCTGGACTACTGATTACAAAACTGAAAAAGAAGCTAAAGCTATGGTTGAAGAAACAAATCTTAAATATGGTGGTAAAGAGATAACGCCTGATTATTATATTATAGCCACATATTTAGGTCCAGTAGAAGATTACGAATTCTCTTAAATTATATTTTGATTTTAAATTGTTAAAAATAATATATATGTTAAAATAACAATATATAACAAATATTTTTTTTATGAATGAATTAAGTTACGATCAATTATTAAAAATTGAATATAATCATCCTATTACCTGTCCGATAATAAACTCATTAAAGTTTTGTGGAGAAATGAGTTCTAAAGTTTATGAAGTATCCATAGATTATGATCCTACTGATTTAATGGTTGATATTAAAGAATTAATTGAAACTATTAATAGACTAGATAACTGGTCAAATGGATTATTAGATAACATAAATAAACTACCGGATAATATCAGAAAAGAAATAAAAATAAAAGACAAATTTTTTGAGTGTTATCATACAGATTACAAAAATGATTTAAAAGAATATAAATCAAATATAAATTCATTAATATCTTCTTGGTTAGATTACAGAAAAGATAAAGAAGATTTTGTTGAAAACTTTAAAATAAGTGAAGAAGAAATAAAAAATTTAGAAAAAAATTTATTAATTTTAAAAGTTAATGGAAAAGACACTAAAGAAACAGAAGAATTAATAGAATTTTATAAAAATGAATTAATAGAATTTGAAGATAAAATAAAAGAGTGTGAACATTTTTTTGAAAGATATGTAAAAGAAGATTTTGAAAAAGAAGTTAATGATTTTTCAAATTTTTTAGAAAGAGTAAGAGAAAGAAATGATAATTTAAGAACCTATTCTTCTGATTTAAGAAGTGATTTAATAAAATATGGAAAAGAACACTTAAAATTATATCAACCAGAAGAGTATTTAAATAAAAAGTATCCTGTAAAAGAAAGAGAAATAAATATAGGTGTAATATTTAATAATATAGACACAGATAGTAGAACACCATTTAGCAGTTATTTTAATGCTTTAAAAAGAATATCAAATAAAGGTGGTTTAACGTTTTTAGAAAAAGAAGAATTTGCTGATTTGTATAATAAAGTTGGACATAAAGAAATATTAGAAAAATTAGTAAACACTTTAAAAGATAAAGGATTTAAAGTTATTAGATATTATATAGATAGTGATTCTTATTTAAAAAACAAAGACAGCTATATAACTGAAAATTTGACAGCAAAAAATTTGAATTTAAATAAAATAAAATAAAAGAGCCTTTGAAGGCTCTTCTTTTTAATTAAAGTTCATATTTTTCAACGAACTCTGCTTCATTTAAGATTTCAATGCTAGAACCTTTTGCTTTAAGTTCATTAGCGTCAGCAAGTTTGCTTCCTGCGCTTTCCCCATAAACAAGGATATTAGTTGTTTTGCTTACTTTACTTTGAACTTTAGCTCCTTTAGAAGTAAAGAATGATTCGATTTCTTTACGAGAGAACTTATTCATAGTACCAGTGACAACTACGTTTTTACCAGCAAAAGGACTATCCATATCAATTTCAACTTTTGAAGAAATTAGAAGATTAAACATAGGGCGAAGAGATTTGATTAAATCCATTTTCTCTAATAGACCTTCTGAGATTGAAACGCTAGTTAGTTTACCGTATCCTTTGATAGCAATTAGCTTTTCAGCATTTACTTCTTCTAATGAGTCAATTGAAAAGTTTTCTAGAAGTTTTTTGGAGTCTCCACGCCCAAGGTCAGCAATACCAAAAGCTGCAAGGAAACGCCAATCTTCAATTTGAACTGATTTACTTTTTTCAATTGCTTTTACAAGATTAGCACTTTCACCGGGACCAAAGCCAGCAACAACGAAATCTTCTTGTTTCATTGAGTAGATTTTATGAAGAGTATCAAAACCAGCATCAACAAGTTTGCTGATAGTTTTACCACCAAAACCATCGTTATTATCTAGCGTTGAGAAGAAATGCTGTAGAGTTTGTTTAACTTGCTCAGAGCAACCTTCATGGTTTGGGCAAAAAAGGAAATGACTTTCCCATTCAAGGGTAGTATTGCAGCAAGGGCAATTAGTAGGCATTTCATAATCAGCAACAGTAATTACTTTTTCGATTTTTGGAATAACTTCACCACTACGGATAATTTCAATTACTGAACCGATACCAATTTTACTTTGACGAATGTTATTCATATGGTGAGCAGTCACATTACTAATAACAGCACCAGACACAAGAACAGGCTCAACAGCAAGTACAGGAGTGATAGTACCAGTACGACCTACTTGTAGTTTAATATCAAGAACTTTAGTTTTAGCAGTTTCACCACGTTCTTTGAAAGCGATTTGCCATTTATAGTGATGATTGTTATAACCCATGTAGTTTTTTACTTCTTCGACAATGGATTCAATAACAAAACCGTCGATTAGGTAATCAACTTTATTACGAAGTTCTTCACGAATAGAATCAAGATTTTCAAGAATGTCTTTTGCAGTTCCTACATGAGTAGGAAGTGTAGTATAAGGAACAAAGTGAATAGCCTTATCTTCAAGAGCTTTTTTGGTAGCAGGTTTAATTTCGTCTGCTGAAACAACACCAGAAATCATATTTCTTGGGTGAGAGAAATCATTAGTAAGATTGTTTTCAAAATATTTTTTTGAAACTACAATTTCACCACGACCTTCAACACCTTCTGGTTTTGTAACACCAAGCCCAAGAATATGAGTAATGTCATTACCTTTAACCCCATCACCACGAGTAGAAAGTTTGTTAAACTCAAAATCACCAGCAAAACCATCAAGTTTACAGGTTACTTTATACATGCTTTCTACATGAAGATTTTGTGCTGCTTCTTCTACACGATTAAACCATTTTGCTAGGTCTTCAATAGTGTATGCTTTTTCAGTTGAAAGCATAGGAGAAGAGTGGAATACTACATTACCACCTACTTCTTCTACTTCAATATGATCAAACCAAGTTGAATTTTCAAATTTAGAACGAAAATCTTCAACAATTGCATCGTAAGTTTCATCTGCAATAGGTTCAAGATTAAATTTTGGAGTTAGAGATAGACCTTGACGATAGCAGTCATTAAAGTCATTTAGAAGTTCAATAAATTCTTTTTCGGTTTCTGGATATTTGATTTGACCAAGATTCATAGTAATTTTTTCTCCGATTTATTGATTGTATTATATCAAAAAAAGGGAGTTAAAGCAAGTTTTTAATTAATAAAGAACCATTTTTAATATTTTTTTTGCTTCTTCAATATTAGAGAGATTTATTTTAAAATCTAGAAGTTGGGAAAATTTTAAGCAAAAAGTTTGGAATAAAATTTCAGATAGTTCTGTATCAAGTTCTTTTATAATATCTTCAATAGAAGAATTAAAAAAAGAAATTTGTTTTGTTCCTTCATAATAATGATTGATATGACATTCATATGAATTATCGTTAAGAATATTCAAAGATATTTTTGTTTTGTTATATTCGCTAATATAAAACTCAAATTCATATAAAATATAAGATTCTGAATTTTTAATAATAAATGTTTTATAAAGATTCAATACAGAATTAAGATCAGGTGTTTTTTGATTTCTTTTAATTGTAAAAGGCAATAGAATGTTTTCAAATCCTCCACCTTCATTGAAATATTTAAAATTATTAATAACACTTTCAAAATTGTAAATATCATTTGTTATATTAAATTTAAAAATATTTTTTGAAATCAACAAAATAAATTTAATTAAAGTATCTTCTTCAATTACAGAAAATTGATTTAAATTTTCTAATTTTTTAAAAAATATCATAGAAGATTTATGATCTCCAGAATAAGTGTAATCAAAATTAACAAAAAAAGATTCTTCTGGAATAAAAAATGATTTGTTTTTATTTTTTTCGTATTTTTCAATTAATAAATCAAAAGGTAGACAATTTTTTAATTCGTCTTCAATTAATAATTTATCATTTTCAAGTGTTATTAATTTTTTCAAAATTTTTAATCCATAAAAGTATATGAAATTATATCAAATATTTTTTTTAATATCAAATAAAAACACTCTTAATTAAGAGTGTTTTTTATTCTTTTTACAAGGTTTTGACTTTCGGGATCATTCTGTCCTTTCAACTTATTTAAACATTCTAAAAGAAGATTATCTTTTTCTTCTTTTAATTTTTCTGAAATTTTTGAATGTGATTTTATAAGTTCATTCTCTAGTTTTTCAGCATATTCTTGTAAACCATTAGCATAAGCTTTTAAAATAGTTGAAACTTTGTTTGGGACTAAAGGTAAATCTTCTTTTTTAATTAAATGATTTTTTTCATAGACCAAACTATTACCCATAAGTTCCCAAACAATCATTGGAATACTTTCTCTTAAATAAGTGTCAAAATTAGAAACAATTAAATTACATAAATCTAAATCACCTACTAAGTAAGTATTTCTAAAATGGTCTAACATAAAATAATCATTTTTTTGAGATTTTATATTTTCACTTAATGTTCTTATAGATTGTTCTTGTTCGCCTAAAATTTCAGCAAATTCTTGAACTTCTGATAAGTAACTTTTTTTATCTCTTTCAAGTTTATTTGAATCTTCTTCAATACTTTGTTTTAATTTATCTAAATTAGCATTTAATTCATTCATTGACTTTTTAACTAAAAATTCCATTAATTACTCCAGTTGTTAATAATATTATACCATTAATTTAAATTTTTAAAATATTATAAACTAAAGTAAGTCAGAAATTGATAAACAACTAAAATGCTCTCTTAAATGAAAACAATAGTCATCTTTTCTATTAACACCTTTATTTGAATCAAAAGCTATATTTCTATTGTTGTTGAAATCTTCAATACAATTAGAAAACAAATTATTTTTAAAATTAGGATAATCAATAAAGTCTGAATAATTAAGTATCTTTATGTTTTCTTCTTTTTTATTAAACATATGAACGAAAAATAAATCTTGACTTTTTAAACAGATAAAATCAAAATCTTTATCTTCATAAAAAAATGCTTCATTATCAAGATCATTGTAAATATAAGGCTTATTAATTGTTGAATGTTTTTTCAATAGTTTTGCTTTTGTTTTTTTTGCTACTTCATATGAGTGATGTTTAATAATGTCATTTTGAATAAAAGAGTTTTCATAAACATATTCAATTTCTTTTTGATAGGTTTTTGAAAATTCATTAAAGTTTAAAATAAAAGAAAAAAATGAATCACTTAATGATAATTGGTTATTAAAAAGAGCAGCCAATCTTTTATCTTCTGTATAATCATTTTCTTTGTGATATACCTTTTTATTAAGATAAATTGAACGTGAAGTGTGCTCATCATATATTTCTAACTTAAAAGATTCATCTTTAATTTTAAAGTTAAAATTAATTTCTTTATTTAATAGATTGTCAATAATTACATCCTTAACTTTTAAAAAATACTCCATATCATCTTTAGTCTTATTCATTAAATCATCAAGTTCTTCGGAAGAAATCCTTTTAGAATATTTAGGCATTTCTTCAAATGAATAATATCGTTAAATTTTCCTGAAAATAATTGCTCAATAAATGCATCAAGGATAATTTGAGCATTTTCATCATATTTAGTTGTTTTACGATATTTATCTAATACATTTAACATTTATTTATCCTCAATATATGGTTTTAAATATTTAGCAAGTCTCTTATTTTCATCGTAAAAATAAAAGTCATAATCTTCTAAAGGTTTACCTTCAAATCGCTTAATGAACTCAGCCATCATAGAAGTAGGAACCATTTTGAATACAATACTGCCGTCATCAATTTTTTTAACAAACATTGCCTGTTTAAATGGTTTTTCTAATTTAAAAGATTCTACTCGTAAATTAAAGCCAGTGCCATTTAATTGTTCTTTAAGATAATCTAAGTTATAACCAGTATTTTCAAAAACAAGTTCATCAGAAGAAAGGCTATAAACATTCTTTACTGAAACTCCACTATCAATAAGAACCTCTGCAACCTTATTCATCATATATTTTTGAATTTTTTGTTGTCTTTGTGGATTTAGATTTCCAAATAGAACTTGTCTAATTTGTTTACTAACAATCATGTAATCATTAAATCCAAGGTTTTTTACAAAATCTTGATAAGTATTTGCCCCATCAAAAAAATCAGGGAAAAGATAATGAATAGATTGAAAGTTAGCTTTAACTAAGTCAATACTAATAAATTTTTTACCATCATTATCTTGATGATAAAGTTCTTTTGATTCAATTTTAACTTCTTTTTTTAATTGTTCTAATTTAAAGTTGTTAAAATCTTCATAAACTTTTTTAGATTTAATATCATCAATTGATTTATGAAGAAGTTCGCTAATATTTTTAAAAAATAGTTCACCACCATGATTATTAATTGAATTAATAAACATTTCATAATGACTTACTGAGTTGTAGTAAGGATCAATTAATTTTAAAAAATAAGAAAAGTAAGGTTCTTCCCAAACAGCAATAGGAAGTTTAAGATCTCTAACAAATTTCTTATTAAATTCAGTATTCATTTAAGTCTCCATAAATTTAGAGCAATTATATCAAAAAATGATTATAATATCAATATTGAGTTTCAATAGGATCAATGCTATTTTTCTCTTTTAAATAATAATTAAGAGCAGAAATTACTTTATTTCTAACTTCTTCAGTGTTATCTCTAGAAAATTGCTCAACTAGCAAATAATAATAATTAATTTCATTCTGAATATCTTCAAGAAGATAATTATCAACTTTATAATTAAAGCTAGGAACAGATAGTTCAGAGTATGTTTGCTCTTTAATTGAAATGATTTTAAGAATTTCAATCAAAAGCTCAGGTCTAGTTTTATTTGCAAACATAAAAATACTCCTTAAACTTAAGGAGCATTATACAATATTTGACTTAATTTAACAATTCTTTTATTTTATTTATTTCTAATAATGTTGTTGAATATTTGCCTATAAGATTTTCTTTAGGAACAAACCCCCAAAATCTACTGTCATAAGAATGAAGCATATTGTCTCCTATAGCGAAATAACTATCATTAGGAACTATTTGCATTTTATAGTTATTAACATTTTCAGGAATTTTATTAACAAAGTATTCTTTTTCATTAAAATATACAACATCACCGGGTATAGCAACAATTCTTTTAATATAGTTTATAGATTCATTAACTGGAAATCTAAAAACTGCAATGTCATTTCTATCTGGCTGCCCCGTTTCCATTATTGTTATTTTAGTTAGTGGTATTTTCAATCCATAAGAATGTACATTTACTAAAATTAAAGATTTCTCATCAATAGTAGGCATCATAGAACCAGATGGAACAAAAGTCGGATTAAATGCAAAAGATTTAAAAGACAGTATAGCAATTATAATATATAAAGTAGTTTTATCAATTTTAAAAAAGTTAATAATTTTAGACAACATTTTAATTTCCTTGTTTTCAAATATATATGATATATAAGAAAATATAAAAATACAAATTTAATTTATATTTTTTTTAATATAGCTCCATTTCAAATATTTTTAATGTATCAGCAATAGAAGAAAGATCTTTTAAATCGTCTAATTCATTAAAAGTTTTATAAATACTATTGTATACTTCATTATCATTAGAACTAAATATTCTTATAATTTTGTTATTAAAGAAGATAAAAATTTTAAAAATTTCTTTCTTATGTGAATCATAAATGATAGACGTTGGAAGTAAAGAATAATTATCAGGAGTATAAAGGTATTCTATTTTATTATTATTGTTATCTGTATTATAAGAATTAATAATTTTTGTTACTTTATAATCTATGTTTTTAGCTCCATCTTGTAAGAACTCCAATACAGAAGTGTTACCACATTCTGAAAAAATAATGTTTGCTGGTCCATCAACTCTGTGTGGTTTAAAATCATCATTTAGATAAGTTTTTTGAGATATTTTATTATCTTTAATTAGAAAAGCAATTTTATATTTATTATTGTCATAAATATAATATTCATTAAATTTTTCTAATACATTAAGAAAAGTTAAATCTGATATAGAAAAAAATTCATCAACATCAAGGGCATCTTTAATGCCCTTAATATCATATACAACTTTTTTATTAGACATATACAATAACCTATAATTTAAGATGAGTGAACAATGAAAAGTCCAAAATCATCATATGAAGTTCCAAAATAACCATCTTCAATATGACTTTCAATATCTTCTAAAGTTAGGTAACTTTCATTTGTGTCAATGTCAATTGTCGCTTCCTTTAAAGCCTCAGTAAATAATTTTTCAGCAGCTTTATTACCTTCAGGAGTATCTAAGAAGTCTTTTTTCCAAGAAATTGTTTCATTGCAATAACAAATTACAGATACAATATTAAAAACTTCTAAAGTATTTTGTTCTTTTTCAAAATTTGACTTTAAAGAGGATTGATTAGTAAATCCAAGACTTTTAGAAAACGCTTCTCTAAATTGAGAAAGGTTAAGTTTTTGTGATTTTGATTGTTCAAATAATTCTTTTGTTGCTTTTTTGAAATGCTCATAATTTTTAAACATATAAATAATCTCCTATTAGTTTAGTGTTCAGTTCGGAAAGTTGTTCTCATTACTATTATCTGAATAATAGAAGCTTAGAGCTTTTGTTTTTTTATAAAAAAGAGTTTTGCCAATTGAGAACGGCAGGATTCTCCACCTTTAATGCTTATTCTAACCATTTTTAGAAAGCTGGTTAATAATATCAAATTTTGATTTTTTTTGCAAGCTTTTTAATAGAATTTTAAATTTTTTAAATCTAATTTATAAGATTTATTTTTAAATTTATTATTTGATTGGTCTTTAAAAAAATAGTTTTTAAGTAAAAATTGGTTGTCTAATAAATTAAAGTCAATCTGAATGGTGTTATCATTTTTTAAAAATGATAATGAAATATAATTATTTTCTGAACCTGAGTAATCAGAAAAATCAATTAATTTAAAATTGTTATTTAAATAGAAAAGTTCTTGTTCTAAATTGTTAAAAATATTAAAATGTTCTTCATAGTTTTCTTCAAGTAAAGAAGAATTATTGGACTTTTCAAGAATTGAATTAATTTCTTTATTCTTTTCTATTAATAAATATTTGAATGATTTTAAGAAAGTATTTATATAATATTCTGAGTTAGCTTTTTCAATTATAGATTTTAAAGAAGAAATGTCACCATTCCATCCTTCTAAATGTAATTGTTTAGCAATTTTTTCAACATTATAAAAATCAATATCAATCATGTCTATACCTTTTAAGTATTGAGAATTATAATATTTATATATTAAAAAGTCAAATAGTTAAATTTTGTTTTTTATTTTTTATAAATTCAATTTTAAATTTTAACAACATTTTTTCTAATTCTAGTTGTAAATCTAAATCAATTTCCTTATCTTGCTCTTTTGTATATATATCTATTTGTTTAAAAAATTCATTTTGTAATAAAATATTTTCTTTATAAGATAAATTAAAAGAATTAATTAAAGAATTTGAAATCTTATAATTAGAGTCGAAAGTTTCAGATAAGACTTCTGGAAATTCTTTTCTTATTTTTTCATAAGATTCTTGTATAACTTCTTGTTGATTCCCAAAACCTTTAACTCTTACAAAAAGATTTTCTTTTTTTGCAATTAAAAATAATTCACGCAATGCTGATTCAATATGTTCTTTTTTAGTATTATATTTATCCATAAAATCATGGATAAATAGTTCAGATATAGAATCTTTAATTGTTAATTTTTCTAATCCTATAATTAAGTTTGAAACAAAACCATCATTATTTACTATATATAAAGGTTCTGATTTATAATCGAATTCGTTTTGAATATTAGTTATAGCCATATTGAAATTAATTTGTTTAAAATTAAAATAGTGTAAAGGATTTCCACTATTCCTATATTCTTCTTCTCTTATATTAATCATATCAAATGGTTCTATTAAAAATTTAACACTATAAATATCATTTTTCTCTAAATCTTCATAGTTTAAAACTATGTTTTGACTTATATCCATTAAAAGCTCTGGATATTTTCTTGTTGTTGTATCTAAAATATCGTCTATTAATATTTTAAAGTTTTTATTATTTTCTAATATTTCTTCTAATGTAGGATTTTTTAAAAATCTGTCTATTTTTTGAGTTATATCTTGTTGAATAATTTCAAAATAATATAAATTAAATAAATTATAGTAAAGCTCTTGCTTGCTTTTGCTTTTTAATAATAATCCAATAGGGTTATCTTCTAATAATTCTTGGGTTAAAAATTTTTCAATTTCATAAGTTGAAAAATTAGAATAATCAAAATTAGATAGACCAAATATACTAACAAGAGAAGAATTAGAAACTAAAGTTTCATGAATATTGACAGGAGTTATATCAAATGTATTTGGAAGATTATATATTAAATTACTAATTAAATTATATTCGTCTGTTTTTGAGCTTGCTAATTCTATAAAATTATTTTTATTAAATTGTTTTAATTTATAAAAGCTATTAGAACCATTTTCTTCATATTCTATATTTAATAATATTGCAGTTAAAATGTTATAGTCTAAATTAATTAGATAATTCAATTTAGAAAGGTCATTAAAAGATATTTTTTTGGAAATATCTTTTATATTATCTGCATTTGAAAATATTTCATTTATATCTGCTAAGAATTTTTTTTCTTCATCAGTTATTGTTTTATTAATAAATTTAGACTTACTTAAATCATTCCTATCAAATAAATTAGTATATTTGTCATTTGACAATATTGAGCAATAAAGTTTATTGTTATATTTTGGATCAGATTCATTGCTGATAAAGAAATCAGAGTAATTTTCAAAGAGTTTTGTTTCTCTTATTAATTTAAAAATAGAATAAGTATATATTTGAAGTTCTTCATTTTTGTTTAAATTTAAACCTTTCAATTTATTTCCTATTATGTTTAAAAAATCATCAAATTTCATAATTATCCTATATTAAATTTTTGTTTATTTTTTTGACTAATTAAATGTATATAACGTTTATTTTCAGCAATATCAGGGAAATTTTTTAAATCTTTCGCTATTATTAAATCAGCTAAATCCTCAATAATAGAATCCTGTTTTAAAGAGTAGTCACTTTTATCATGTGCTGCTTTTAAGTTCCCATTTTTAAATAAAGTAATTCCAATTAAAGAAAGATCTTCTGGTGTTTTCTCATTGAAATCATAAATGAAATATTGATTATTATTTGTTGAGTAATCTTCAAAATAATAATCGTTTCTTGATATACACCAGTTAGAAGTTCCTAAAATTTTTGAATCTTCAAAATTATTTATTTTTAAAATTACAATATCATTTTCTTCTGATATAATTTGAACGTCTTTGGTTTTTGATAAATCTACAAGTAGTTTTTCTTTGCTAAATTTAAAAATTTTGTCATGTATTGATTCAACATATTGTAAAAAATCTTCTTTAGTCTTACAAGAAGCAATTTTTCTCCCTAAAATTTCTTGTACTTGATTACTTGTAAAATTAGAGTTAGACATATTTTCAAAAAAAGGAAGACATTCTTCAGAGTATAAATGTTTATATTTATTGCTCAATATACTGAAAGCTAATTGTTTAACTTTGTGTTCTTTAACAGTTTTAAATATTTTATCTGTTAATGCCTCTATTGATAAAGAATTATCAAATTTAAAGTTGTTGTTTTTTAATATTTGCTGGTTTTCTTTTATAGCATCTATAAGAATAAATGCTGAAACAATATTTGATTCTTCTTTAAATAAATTAACTACAAATTTTGAAATATTTGGATGTTTTTTCAATTCAAAAGATATTAAAGATTCTGAAAATTCTTTTAAAAGATTTTTAGCTTCTTCTGTATTTTTTGGTTCTATATAATTACCTTTAGAGTCTTTAAGTATAAACTGTTTATTGTGAAAAAATATTATTTCTTCAAATTTTTGAGATTTTGATAAATTAATTTTAAGTTCAATTACGTCTTGTTCAAACTTATTAATCATTAAAGAATTTAATTCAGTTTGGCTTTCAGGTGGTATTTTATTCTTTAAAGATATATATTCATCACTAATACTTATAAAATTTGATATTTTTTTAGATTTCAGATCTTCTTTAATTCTATTTGTTAAATCATTCATTTGCTTCAAACAATTATTAAAAGATATATAACTATTAGAATATTCAAAGTTTGTTATTATATCTACATCGTTAAACTCTTTTAAACTATTATATAACACTTCTAAAATATATTCATTATTGTTTTTTTCTAATAATTTATCAAAATTAATATCATTTAATATAAAATTTAATTTAAGTAAATCTTTTGAAATAGAAGATAAGTTTTCTATTGCAGTGTTTTGTAGTCGAATAAATTCATCAGAATATTTATCTTCAATGTTATATTTTTCAATATATTTTTTCCATTGATCGAATATTAAATTAGTAGAAGTTTTAAATGTTTTTTTATTGAACTTTACTAGAAAATTTTGAATATTAATATTTTTTATGTGTTTAAAATTAGCATTTAAATTTCTTGATAAAAAATGACCATATTCTAAATTTTGTGCGTCATTTAATATTGATTTTAAAATATAGTAATTATTAATACTGCTAGTTGGTTTTTTACTTTTTAATGATTTTTCAAGAAATTCATTAAATCCACAAAAAGGAAATAAACCCTCATTGTTAAATTCAAAGCTATAATGAGAATCATTTAACTTTAAAAATTTGTTAATTTTTGATAAAAGAACTTCATATTCTGGTTTCATTTTTATTTCGTTATTTTATTTATTCATTATATCATATAAAATTTTAAATAAAATACACTTATTTGATTTTTAAGAT
>JACCEA010748844.1_pt1 | contig 21211 bp, 12 predicted proteins | sample 7449851 | NCBI WGS metagenome assembly JACCEA01 (sample SAMN15323453, study PRJNA562643) | freshwater metagenome | isolation source: river surface water | place: USA:Blue River Watershed | collected 2017-08-18 | reverse complement strand
AGCACGAGACTGTAGTTTCCCGCAAATAGATGATGATCAATGATATTTTTTTCTTCTTCCGCGACACCCTTCTTAAACTTTTCTCTAGGGTTGATATGATTCTTCTTTGTACCACTTGTTTCACTGCTAATGGTTGCTCGACTACCGTGAGATCTTGCAGTGTCTGGCACGTTACAAAATTCATTATATGGTGGGTAATCCACCCTAAATGGAGTATTCCTTACACCCATGCCGGCAGGCAACTTTTCAACATTTATCAGCTGTTTAGAGCTATGAAATGATCCAATTAGCTGCAATGCCAATTGCATTTGAAAATCGGCAGCTTTATACAACACTCGTCGACCTTCTTCTTCATACCCTAGTTTTCCCAGTACATGTGAGAGTTGAACTTGTGCAAAAGTAATCGCACGAATTGGAGTGGGAAAAAATATTGACATTGATGAGGATGTCGAGGTTTTTTCCATGATTCGAATAGCTTTAACTAACCATTCCCTTGTATTTTCATAATCTTTCAGAATATTTTGAACGGATGCAATTGCCATGCATGCAGTAGCAGTGATAGGGTGAAATGGACCATGAAATGAATCTAATATTTCATAAGATTTCACTAGGTATCGGTACGCAGCCTGAAGATTATTGATCAATTGTTCATTCTCCGCATCTTTCCGATCCAACAAATATCTTATCCTATTTTTGAGAATGAGAGATTTTGAGCGATACTCAATTTCCGCGTGCGCCATTGGTGGTGCTTTGTAGTTATATTGCTTTTTGAGAACCTTCATTTGAATCCGCACCATTCGTTTACCTTCTTCATTATGTAACATCCACTGTTCTGCTTCTTCCTTAAAGCGCATTTTTTTGCTCGTAATATACGACTGGTACTTAGATATCATCATTTGCGCGATCGCATTGTATAATTCACACGCCAAAACTTCATTTTCGTAACCAATATCTTCCAATTCCTTCAACGCTTGTGTTAACACCTCCTCCGCCAAAACTAATTGGTCTTGAATATTAATGCTACATACTCCTTTGATGGTCAATACTTGAATTTTCAATAATTTAAATAGATTATCAATGGCCATAGGTTGGCATTCTAACAAATAATAACTCAAATATTCTTCAATTGTTATTGGAAGTTCATAACCAACGTGCTGCTGAGTTGCAGGAGTAGGATAATGTAGATTTTGGACAGATCCAGTGTGAGCATTTACAACCAACGGAACCACAACGCAAAGTTGCGCCAAGACTTTACTGAGGTTGGACCCGCCTATAAGTTTCATGACTGCAGGAAATGAAGCAAAAACGGAAGCCAAATGTCCTGGATGAGCTAAGTTTCTTTCAGCTGAATCACAAAGGCGAAATGGAAGCAATAAGCTGGCTTTATGTTGGGGCAAGATGATAAAGTTTACATGCTGGATGTAAGATTTCATAACTTCACATTGCGTTCTCAAAAAACTTACTATATCACCCCATGTCTTAACTTCCTGCTTTGGCATGCTGGTGGTCGGATTGTCCATCTCATGAAAGTAGCTTGATGATAATTGCTTCAATGGAACTTTACTTTTCGTTTTGTTGAAAAACTCTGTGAGCGAAGCCAGTAGTTTGGCAGGATGGGTAATGTGAAGGTGATCCGGATGATCAGAGTTCATGACATTAGAAAAGGCAGCGTGTAGTTCTTCCAATAACGATCGGGTTACTTGTCCATGATTAATGATAACATGATCTCTCAATACTTGGAACACCTTCACAATTCGTTGTGCAGCTACAATTGAAATTCGTTTACGCTGTCTGTATTGAATGTTCTCTTCGTATTCTTCCAGAGTAACTAATTGATTTAGAGCTTGAATTATACGATCCTCTGCTTGCTCCCACTGACCTTTCAAGGCATAAGTGTTGGCCAAATCAATTTTTCCCTTGACCATAGAATGACTGTTTTCACCGAAGCATAATCGCAGAAGTGCCAGTGTTCGTGACCGCCCTTCCACCATCTTCTCTAACAAGTATTTGGTGGTATATTTTTCATGTGCTGGTGATGAATCACTTTCATGCTTACATGATTGATAATCTATTCCACGAAGTTCCCTCCCTAAGCATTGGTCATCATAATTATCTCGATACAATGTTTGGAGAGTCCTTATGTGCTCTGCCAGTGCTAATTGATATAATGTTTCATCCAATCGCTCCAAGGGAATACTATCTTTGTTTTGCTTGCTCCGATTATTCACATTCACAGTTGTTGGGGCTAAGGTCTTTGGGAGATCATTGTCGATTGTAGGAAGAGGTAAAATAAATGATTCGATTCGAGACAAAATCTTTTGAACATGCTCTTCTTGAACTTGAACTTGAACATCGGGTACTCGGTGAGAATTCATTCTGCAGGGTTATTATTAGAAGGGGGAGAAGCAATAGCGGTGTTTATTAATTAAATTTTAAAAGAAATCCTTATTCTGAATCCAATGCAAAAAATATAAGCCAAGGCATATTTGTTTTTTCTTTTCTTTTTTAAAATTTTGCTCACTTTCAATCAAATATGAAGAGGAAGAATACGACGCTGCCAATCCCAAATCGCCCACTGTGCTGCCCTGTGCATAAAAAGCGGAGCGCAGCACAGCAGGGCAGAGCAGGCGGGTTTCTATACCTCCTGAAAAACAGAATATAATATCTCTATTCCGTGTGTTACAGTAACAATATGATCGGTTGAGATGGTTTATCTTATTACAGATGCAGATGAAGCAAAAGCACTACCTTGTCCAGCTGCAGTGCGAATTGGCAGAGGAGTAGACAATAACATTCGACCTGAAAGCCAATCTGTCTCTAAACACCATGCAGTATTGCACGTAAACTTTGTAACTGGTACAACAAAGGTTGAAGTTAAAGTTGAAGATTTGCAATCTAGAAATGGAACTTTTATCGGCCCTTCACCCTTAGAGATGGAAAAGGTTTCAGGTACAAAATTTGTTATTCCTGGAAGTTACATTCGATTTGGTCATTCGCAAAAATATTTCCGTTTGGTGGATCGAGTTGAAGGATATGAAGAAGAAATAATGAGAGTTTCAGCAACTTCTCCCAATATGAAGCTTTCTATGTCAAATGGAAATCGGGACTTGGGCAAAGCAGGTGCTGTAATAGCACCAATTTTTCCCCATGCCGATCTGAAAATTGGGGGAAATACCTTTCAAGATAGATATCAAACATCTTCTCGTAACCGATCAGAATCACCTGTATACCATGCTTCACAAAGCGGTAATGAAATATTTCCAAATTCATCAATTCAGCACTCTGCGCAAGAGGTTATTTCTACTCGTGCGGAATACTCAAAATCAGGAATAACCTTCCAACCTTATAGTAAATCGACTCATGACAATTTAGAAAAGTATGCGAAATATTTGCAATTGTTTCACAACTCTCTTTCAAGTTTATTTCAACAAGCAACACAAAGCAATACGAACGAATTCAATCAAGCAACTACAACTTCAAATGGAAGGACACTGAACGAATTTTTTGAAAAAGAATACGATATTGACCAGCTTGAATCACAATTGATTCTCATTCGAAAGTCAATCAACCTGAATAAGGATGCAATATTGATAACATTTTTGTCGGTGAATACATTGGAAACAGACATTAATACGACGACTCAAATCTTGGATATGGTGCTGTCCATTATCTCTATATTTTCGGGAAGATTTGCAAGTCATCGAATTCAACCCACTGATGATTTTGATCACTCTAATCACGAAATTAATACTGCTATCTTGAAGGAAGCATTAGATGTGTTATGTAGCATGAGTTCTGTTTTCTTCCAATTTAGGAAGAATCCATTTGTTGATCAAGTGGAAAATATTTTAACGTCTCACTTCAAATCACAAAAGTTTTCTACAAATCAGTTGACTGAGAGCCTTGAAGGTTTGCGCGAATCCCTTATGCGATGTACAAACATTGGGTTGGTATCTGATCATAAGTTTTTTGAAGTGAGTAAAGTAATTGTCAGCTCATTGTGTCCATTTTCAGTCATTGCAAGTATAGAATATATTTCTTTGCTTTACATGCTGGAAATGTGCTCTACTGAAATTGACTATTCCTCAAATAAGAAAGCAGTAGGCTCGAATGCTACATTATTAAAGATTCGACGTATTGCCTCAATGCGGGATTCTTCTCAAGTCAAGGCATCTATTGATGATTTTCGAAAAGAAGAGATGGAAGTCATGGCACATAGACATGGAAGGTATTAGAAATTGGTATGGTTAAATGTGATTAAAATAATCTCTTGAAATGTAGGCTTTCGCGGGTTTTCCATGTTATTGTCGTAGCTTTATTGAGGTTTCATTTTACGAAATGGAAGACGTCGGTTATTCAACGTAGAGCAAAGCTTATGACATTATGGGGTACATTAAGTCAATATGCCTACAGGATTAAAAGAGATGCCTTTAAAAATTGGCTATCAAAATCTGGGTTTTTATTGAGCGTCAAGCGATCGCTTGATAGGTAGAGTTGTGATAGCGTTTCGTTGTGTTTATTATTATGTTTATTTTCTTTATGCTAGGTTATTTAGACAATTATCGCATGGAGCGTTCAAAAAAATCTCCAAGTTCTTTTACAAGTGGGTCCGTGCTATTGATAGTGGCAAGAAAAAGTCACTGCTTCGGGGAGTAGAGGAGCAATTAGATTACATGTTGCTGAAGTCTCAAATCGAGTTGTTACGAAATGGAGAAAACCTTTCTGCAAAGTTAATTGCCGAAAAAGCTTTAAATAGGTTAGTGATAAACCTAAGAGGCACAATGCACGTTGTTATGTTAATATAGGGAGTTGCTGGCTACGAACGTTCATATTAGAGAGTTGCTGCATCAATCGATTGTAACTGAAAGTCAAAGCTTTCCTCCGAATGTGCTTTTGGAGAATAGTGCACTGAAAAGCCAGTTAGACATGCTTCGTGAGGAAATGGACAAAATTAAGGAGTATCTGAATTCGCGGAGGCCGCCAAAATCATCTTCACGGACTAATTCAGTCAAACTAAATTTCAATAATTCCTCCGGTGACAATACTTCGAAAAAGTTGATGGCGCTGAAGTTGCTGGAATTCGAGTTGAAATCGCTTCGCTCAAAACTGGAAATTTCATCCTCTGCAAACGAAACTTTGACTAATGAGGTGATGATTTCTTAAGATTAAATTTTTTGTTTATATTGGATCATAATCTTGGTTTTTTAGTTGACAAAAGAAAAAGTTAAGAATGCAGAATTGGCACTGGCAAATCAAGAGTTAGCAAGTAGACTTTCGAAAATGGAATCATCTGGAAACAGTTTGCGAAATATTTTGCTCGCCCGTTATGGTGAGCAAGAAGTTCTTCAAATACTATCTGATCTCGACAGGAAGTTGGGACTTGATCAATGGCTATTAACTAGTTTTGCAGACAAATCATAGAATTACAATTTGCATGCCAGTACACAGTACATGTGATATCTTTGTAGCAGTTCACTTATAAGAAGAATAAGGTTTTGTATTGTGATGTGACTGTGGACACTAGTAGAAGTAATAATTTATCTAGAGTACCAAAGAGAGAAATAGATCTCTATTGAACAGTATATTCTCACATTTAACGCATCTAGCCGTGGACTACATAGACGGCATTAATGAACGGACGTTGGTAGACAAGCATCTACACTTTTCCAGCTCACCAACGCCGGCATGGCTAGAACGAAAAAGGGATACTTCCGTACATCGGATAACAATACCGGTTACTTCAAATATATGAAAATTTGGCTGCTCAACCCCACAAAATACACCACCAATAAATTGACAATCCTTTTAAAAAATTTCAAGGTAATTCAATTCTTCCTAGGGCATAATCTCCTGTTTCATGACAGGTTAAGCAACCGTTCGCAACAGAATGGGTTCTAACTTTTCCGCTGAGGTCGATCCCGACCATCTGCCCAGCCATCGCGTTTATCGATTACCCCATATTCGTGAAAAAGATAGATATTCGGTGAAAGCAGATCAGCAGTTTTCATCACAATATGATCCCACGGTTGATAAGGTGATGGGCATTTTATTTTTCAACCTTATCGCTTGAAGTAACGTGCTTTTTATTTAAGTATGACTATTTAATATGCTTTCCCCTTACCCAAGGCTCATATCACCCTCCGGTGATTAATAAGACCGACCCGGTGGATGACAAGTCCGAGCGAATAAAATGGGAGGAAATAATTCGAATTTGGAAGAAAGCTGTTCCTGGCACAGATGAAAAGAAGGATAAAGCTATTCGCGAACTCGCTAAGGTTTGGAAGCAAAGAACAGGATCTCTTCCGAAGCCCACAGATAAGATTCGTCGGAATGCATGGTTGACGATTGCCAGGGAAGCTATTGTTGATCAATTGAGCCGAAAATGCGGTTTGCAATTGAAGTTAACAGCCAACAGTAAATTTATATTTTGTCGTATCCGGGCCCCTATAAAACTGCTGGAACATCAAGCAGATAGGGAAAACTACATGCTTCAGCTCAAAGGGGAAATAGATCCAGGGAGTGAACATTTTTGGAACAAAGAAATCAATGGAAAAGCAGTAGAGCTAGATGAAGAACAACGACATCTTAAGATTGACGAAGCAAAAGAGATCTTAGAGAAGTTATACCATGCTGGTAAGATAGCTGCCAGTGAGTTAATCATCAATCCCGATGAGGAAACCGAAGATGTTCTCACGAGACGAGTGCATGCATTAGAGCGCATAGCTGACCAAGTGCCTGTGACAAATCGATACGTTGCATATGCAACCTTGGTAACCGCCAAACCGCATCTGCGATACCTCTTCCAAACGTATCCAAGTGTGCGTGGGAATACTTTGTTTAGATCGAAGGATCGCTTGTTGCTCACGCATTCAATTATCTCAAATTATTTTGATATCGACGTATTGGCTCAAACGAAATTAGTTGAATTGTTCATCCCTCTTCACGATGCGAATCGTGGAGAAAAGCTGACAACCAGCAGCCTTGGAAGCAAGTGGATTTTTTTTTGGGAACCATCCGCGAAAGAAGTTGGAACCCCCACTGTAAGCCACTTGGCATATGATGAAGACTTTGAATTGAGTTGGTATTTACGCCCATTTGCGCAGCCATTAGCAGATATTCGCGACTATTTTGGTGAAAAAGTTGCACTATATTTCGCGTGGATGGGGTTTTTCACTTTTTATTTATCTTTTCCTGCGATACTAGGTATTTTGATAAACATGTACTATGCTAGTCGTGGCTATCAATTTGGTGATGATGACAGCGAAGACTATGACTATGTAGATTACATTTACGTCTTTTTCATCATATCTTGGGCTGTTGTGTACGACCAATGCTGGCGTCGTGAGTGCAAAGCCATTGCAATCAAATGGGGAACAAAAGGTTTTGAATCAGAAGAAAGAGCAAGACCCGAATTTGAAGGTGATTCAGATCCAACGAAGGCGGAGATCCGCTCCACGATTAATAATATGAAGGAAACTTATTACCCAGAGTACAAGCGTAACCTAAAGATATTTGGATTCGGTCTCCTAATATTCTTGTACTTGGTTGGAGATTTATTTGTACAAGCTATTCTATTCATCATTCAATTCAAACTGGTTCAACGTAATCCTGCTGTCTACTATACTCTGAGTTTTTCCTGGACGTTTTCTATTGGAATCGCGTTACTAATACAAGTTGCAAGTCATTATTTCTTACAACTGGCTAAACACTTCAACGATCAAGAGAATTATCGTACTGACACTGATTACCAGGATCATCTAGTCACGAAAGTGATATTTTTTGAAATTTTTAACTCCTTTGCTGCATGCTTTTTTGTTGGATTTGGGAAAAAATATGCTTTTGATACATGCTATGTAAATTGCATTTATGACCTGCGGATTTTGTTGTACTCAATTTTATTTTTTCGAATCATCAAAGCAGTTTATAATTTTTCCAAAACAACGATTGCTGGTGTTAGAAAATATGTTATAGCATTCGTGAAACGCATGTACGGATGTTTGACGTGTTGTTTTTGCTGTTGTGGTAGCACAGTAGAGGAGTTGACTGGTGGTGAAGAAAGCAATCCACTTATTGCGGGTGATATGGGAAATGCCTCAATTGAAGATACCTATTTTTTGGCAGAGATTAACAAAGAGAAGTATACCAGCGATATGACTTTCGCGGCAACTTCTGAAATGTTTATGCAATTCGCATACATCAATTTGTTCTCCGTCATTGTTCCTGCCTTAGCTGTTGCGTCATTTGTTGAGAACTTAGTTAAAATTAGAATGGATGCGTTTCGATTATGTAATCTGTGTCATCGACCGCCTGTGGAACGTGCAGAAGATGCGGGTTTGTGGTCTGAATACATGAAATATGTAATTTTCGCGGGGATTTACTGCAATACTGCAATTATGTGTTTATCTTATCCCGATCTAACTTCATTTTCCTATTCTATTAAGTTTATCGTCTTTCTAGCATTTAGCCAATTTCTTGTACTTTACATTCTTGTATTGTCATCGCTTATTCCAGAGGAGCCAGAGGAGTTGTCTGATGTTGCAAAGAGACAACAATTTATCGTTGATAAGTATGTTAAAGGTTTTCAAGATGATGGCCCAGAAGAAGATGCCAATGGTGGTTCATCTGGGCCTACACATGGTGGTGATAAAGGAAACAACTTGGTGGAAGACAATGTTGATTTAGATGCTTTGAATTTGTATGATTTCCGAAAGGGTATGACAGTAAATGATGAAGATCATCAAGAAATGACCAATTTGGAACGCGATCGTCGTGAATTATTACGTGAATTGAAGATTAAGAAGGATAAATTACAAGATATATATAAAAGTGAAGTTTTCAATGAGAACACTGGGATTGGAGAAACAAGGCATGGGTTACCTTTGGGTCGTTTGCAATTGCAGTTGATTCGGCTGGAAGATTTCTTAGCTTCAGAAGAAGTATCAGAAAATTACCCTACCCCATTTCGAGCAAAATTTCGAATTGAGCTGCGAAATCGACGGCCGGGTGGTATTTCGCCATTGCCTGATCTACCTACCAGTATTACTGACTCCCGTCATTTTGAAATAGCTACAAAGGTGCCCATAGATATTGATAAGTTGTTGGGTCCTTTTGCACCCGTACGAACGATGGATGCTGATGTTTATATTCACCTAATTTTAGTTCCTGATACAAGGAGTACTACTTTCACTAGTGAATTACCGATTGCTTCTGTTTCGTTCCCTCTTCGAGATTTACAAGATCAATCATTCACAGATAAACGTTTAAAATTGAAAGTGCGCGATATTGAGGGTGAATTCAGAACTCCATCAAAGCCTCCTATTCTGTCGGTGAATTGCTTGTTCCAATATTCCAAAGTAATTCCTCTCAGAAAAGATATTTACGCTGTCCAAGAGAGGCTGCAAGAAACAGAGCGTAAACTGGCTCAGTTGAAATCAGGGAAAAAGTGATATCTGGATGATTTTCGATTTATGTTTACTTTCCTGTCATACAGGCTTATGTGCGTCTTATATGATAATATTACTTTGTTACTTTTTGTGTATGGGTTTCTGTCAGTAAGTCGGACAGAATAATATGTAAATAGTTATATTCCACTAAATTGAATTTTCGTTATTAACTTGAATTTACCAAACAAACCCTTGTGCTCAAACTCTTTTGTTCTCACCTCTTCATGTACTCTGAAACCAATCCAATATGACTAGAAGGAAATTGTGAGAAATATTCCAAGCATGATTTAAGTTTGAGCAATCCGATATTGAACACGATCGAAGTGGGTTGCAGCAAGTTGTCCAAATCACCATATACCTACACAAAAAAATGAAGATAAAACTGCTAAACATAAAATGAAGCCCCTCATTTACCTGGGGACCCGTGTACCCATCATCAAGGCACGGGAGAATATTATCAACATCGTCATCGTCAATTATTGTAGTAACATAAGATTTCTGGAAATCACTACACGAGGAGTGGAAAGTTGTAACACTTGACTGAGCAACGGCAAGACCGCTTAAGGAATAGCAACTGTGATAAAAATCTCTCATTTTTCCAGGTTTATCTCGCATACCTCCATGATCTACATTCTGAGCACAGTGCAATATATACCGTTGTAATGCCATCTGGTTAAATGACAGCACACCAGAATACGCTGTGACAGGTCGTATTTGTAACCCCGAACCATTAACCGTTTCACACGACTCCATGTCCATATCTCCTGATGATGAATTGTATCCCAGATAGCACTGAAGATCAAAGGTATCAGTGCCATTATGTTTGATGACATCAACCAAGCCTAAGGCTGCACCTTGCCAAAAGGAATAACATGAATCGACCAGTTTGTTGGTTCGACCTTGAAAACCACCTTCTAAACGCATTTGTCTGCGGAGCAGCCAACTCTCTAAAGCATGCAAATTAATGCGATGGGCTTGCTTTAAGATCAACAAAGCAGCGACAGCACAAAAGTTGTAGCCCCCATGGGCTTCATTTCCAGGCTCACCACCAAACCCACCCTCATATGTTTGACAGTTCAGTAAATACTCAGCGGTTCCTTCCACAAGCTCATTTGTCAAAATATTCAATAATCTAGCTATAGCAATAATAGTATAGGTTCCACGGCTATCTACTTCACCATCCCGATGAATGCAGAAACCCCCAGATTCATGCTTGATCGACATAAAGAAGTGATACATTCCTACCCTGTCAATACTTTCAAGTGCTGGAACGGTACCGATAGAACACAAGGCCAAAATCGAAGCATAATTAGGTGCTCCTTGAGAAAGTTGAAGCGGTCCACCGCCGTATCCACCAGTGGAATTCCGAATATATTGTAACGTGGAGATGACCCTTTCAGCTAAAGACGGAGGCAATTCTTTACCCAATAAATACAGAGCGTGTATGATCCAATAGCAAATCCACGGTCTACTGGCATCCAATGAAACAAATCCAGAAGGTAACTCAGCGTTTAAATTATGCATTAGGTAGGATATGTGCTTGGATCTCACCAAGCGCATTTCCATATCTTGATTTATCACGCCATTGCTTTTCAACCTTTCAATGGTTGAAGAATCATAGTCAATGATTAATCGTAAAAATTCGGCACATTCTTTCTCGCAAGTGCATTGCTCTTTTGATGTATCAGTCTGGATCAATTCGGCATCAAACCAAAAGTCGTCAAACATGTTTGGAGGTTACGTAATGAAACTAGGTTGCTATATGCTCTACACACCTTCTACTTGTCAATAGCAACCATACCAAATACTACAATTATACAACACGCCGACAATATACCAGGAATAGTTACTACCGCCGGTAATATGGTGCACCATAAAAGTTATAATGGTGCTGATAATGTATTTTGTATTGATGAGCAAGAAGAGTATTGTCTGGCCTAATAGCCCAATTGGTCCATGAATGTGAGTTGTAAATATTAGAGTTTCAACGGATTCAATTTTTTCAAGTAATAATGGAAGAAAAAAAACAGTATTTTCGCGTACCAATTTCGTGGCTCCGGATGTATTGTCCTCAAGTCATACCATCATCTTCTCCCATCGATAAAATTATTTCAAGCGCAAGATCTATCATAAAGGTGAGAAAGATTGCCAGTGTTGAGTTCTTTTTATTGTTTCAATTTCTCTTACCTCAACTATTCTACGATGACCGAATTACTCATTGTTACATTGATTCTGTAGACAGTAAAATGGGAGCTAAGGCTTTATTGAACGCACACCCAAAGCACGAGATCGGTTCTAAGGGAGCCCGTAGATGCCGCGTCTGCAACAACCAGCAAGCCATCATCAGAAAGTACCACTTAAACATGTGCAGACAGTGCTTTCGTGAGCGCGCCCTAGATATTGGATTCATCAAGGTACGAAATTTGGGCACTACATTTTTCTTGACTGATTCTTTGTTTCTTAGTATAACTAAACAGGGTAGTTGTGATTTCAATGTGCGATTATTGTGTGGTTTTACTTCGTAGAGCATGGTAATTATCCAACTGTAATTTATTTAAGTGGACTAATGCGCTTCCTGAAAATGGAAATTACGATGCTATATACCCTATTAGTCCCAATCTTCAGTGGGAATTTCAGTAAACAAAACAAAAGACATTAGGTTGAATTTCTACTTCTTGCCTCCTCCAAAAAGTCCACCAGACGATGAACTGTTACCCTTCGTATTACCACCGAAAATTGTGTTGTTGTTACTTGAACTGCCACCAAACGTAGATGATCCACTGCTGCTACTTTTCACATTCTTTGCATAACATTCTTGAACGTTGTCAGATACATAGAAGCATGGAAAGCACACTCCAGTTGCACGGAGGAAAGACAACACTATTTTGCGTCCAAAGGGGATGTATGATATGGAGTACCAAGCACCAGCAATGATCTCGATCGCCAACAAGAACAATACTAGAAACACGTTTTGCTTTAGCAAGGCAACAACGAAGACCACGATAATCATCAGCAAGTAAAACGCAGTCGACCACCTTCTCGTTGGTAACCACATCTTCTTGCATTGTGCGCGCGGACCGGAAAGGAATCCAGTGGCACAAAGCGCTACAAAAAATTTTGTCGTCATCAAAGACATCAATTACAAACAAGAAAACATACCTACAACATTTCCTAGAACATAAAGAACTGCAAAAACACGAATATTCGTTGCATTTGTACCGCCGAACAACACCAAAGTACCCATTAACGACAACAAGAAACCGACTGCCTGACAGGTTGCATACCCGATGATTCTAAATCGTGAATACGGTCAAGTCAAATTAAAATTGGAATCACCAAAATAAAGGAAAAATCTTTTCACAAACCTGTGCTTGAATGAAAGTTGCGGACAACATTGAGCGCATGCGGGTTCATCCTGAAATGTTGGTAGAATGGACTCAGTCGCCGAAGAACCCCCGCCACTTCCACCACCGCCAAACATTCCTCCCCCACTGGATGATGAACTTCCTCCAAACATAGTCTTGTGCCTGTAATTTAAGGAAATTGAATGAATCTTCACAATTATTTATTTATGTTGAAAGATTTTCTGTTCGGCACGCCCATTTACAGCAATGAATATGAAAGAGAGCAAGCCTTATTTAGGACGACATAAAAATCCGCAGCCAGGTCAGACTCATCGGGCATCCACAAAACAATAAATTATTTTGGAATTTGATATCTAGATATTGAATTGGATCAGTTATCCTCATTGGCCAACCTTTTTTATTTCAGGTTGTTTTATGCTCCAAGAATGGTACGTTAATCGTTCATTTGATAAAGCAAGCACTGATATTATATTCTCTTAATAGTATTCATCAGTGTTGAGAACTATCGTGAGACGTGCAAGTTTTGGCTCTTCTAAATTTGCTTCTTCTTTGGTAATTGCTGAGCATGAGGGTGGGAAAATTGTGACGGCCGGCACACTCTCCGCTATCAGTGCGGCATCGAAGATAGGTGGTGATGTAAGACAGAGTATTTAATAACTGTAACGCTCAAATTATTGTCTTGTTCCAGATTTCCGTCTTGGTTATTGGCAAAAATGTATCAGAGGCTGCAACCCACGCCTCAAAAGTGAAGAATGTGAGTAAAGTTCTTGTTGTCGACAATGATGCTTTCGCCAACGGTTTGGCAGAAGATATTAGTAAAGTTGTCCAAGAAGTCGCGCCGAAGTACTCGCACATTCTAGCACCTTCTAGCAACAGCACAAAAAACTTTATTCCTCGTGCCGCTGCTTTGCTCAATTCTTCCCCATTAACCGATATTATTTCGGTTGTTGATGAATCTACATTCAAGCGACCGGTATATGCAGGAAATGCAATCGCGACTGTGAAAATGTCCGATGCTCATAAGGTGAGGCCATCAGTTCCCTTTACATCAGCAAGACTTATATTTATTAATATCGTGTACTAGTTCCTGTTAGTTCGCACTACCGCTTTCGAAAAATCGGAAGATGGTATTTCTACTGCCGCTCCCATCGAAAACGTGAGTACTACTACAGAAAAATCATCAAAGTCGTCTTTTGTTTCCGCAAGTGTGACTAAGTCTGATCGACCAGAACTTAGTAGTGCTCGAGTTGTCGTATCAGGCGGTCGTGGATTGAAGAGTGGCGAGAATTTTGTTATTCTTGAGAAGTTAGCTGACAAATTAGGCGGTGCGGTTGGTGCATCTCGGGCTGCTGTGGATGCTGGATTTGTTCCTAATGAGTATCAAGTTGGCCAAACAGGCAAGGTAGTTGCTCCTGATTTATATATTGCTGTAAGTTTGCGGTTTTAGTCTGTTTTCTTCTTTGTTAATTTGTTCAACGATTAAAGGTTGGTATTTCAGGTGCCATTCAGCACTTGTCTGGCATGAAGGATTCGAAGACCATAGTAGCGATAAACAAAGACAAAGAAGCTCCAATTTTCCAAGTTGCTGATTATGGACTGGTTGAAGACCTTTTCAAAGCCGTTCCTGAACTGGAATCAAAGTTGTAGAGCTAGAATTATAATTACTACAATGTCATAAATAACATAATACAGATAATACAAACAAGAGCAAAAAGCGTTGATGATTTCCTTAATTAATTTCCACTGGCGGTTTCACCGTTTCACCTTTTTGCTGTTGTAAGGTATTAGTTAAAAATATGTTAGCAAAACAATCGCAGAAGTAATCCGTCTGATTGATTCTACATCATTCGATTGACAAGCATACCAAATGTCTGCCCCTGGCAATAATTCCGCACCGAATACGCAAGGTGGAAAAGAAAAGAAAACAAAGAATGGAACAACTGCTGAAAGAGTGGTTTGGATGTCCCGTACTAGCGATGTCTTTGGATCTCATTTGAAAACCGATATGGATTCCTACTTGACGCTGATTAGAAGAAAGATTCAGGAGAAGTGCGCTACAACTGTGGAGTTGATGACCACTATCCGGAGAATGAAAATAGGAGAATCCGGACATGTCACCCCCAACGAGTTTCGCTTCACACTTATTAAGTTTGGTATCATTCTTCCGCAACCATTGGTTGATCGTATATTTAATGTTTTTGATTCTGATCGAAGTGGTACAATGGACTTCGATGAATTCGCCACTTGGATAATGAACTCCGAGTTTCGTCCAGCTTTCGAGAAAAAAGGAAAGATTGATCCCAATGATACGCCAGAAAATAGACTTCGAAAAAAGCTAGCAGATGTTATCCAGGAATATCCTCGAGTGTTTAGTGCCATGAAGAAGCAGATAAGCTTTCTGGAGTTTGTGTCTGATATAAACCGAACAGGGATTCCACTTACTGAAAAAGAAGCAAGGGCAATATTCCAAAGTCTCGATCCCAAAGATTCAGGATTTATTGAGTCATGTATGTTCAAGATTTACGCTGACACAGGAAGGAAGGATCCACCACCTAAACCACAGCCCAGTTATGAGCACACGACTAGACCAGGTGCCCTAAAGGAGATTATTAATCGGGTTGTCGGCAGAAACACTAGACAATTGGAAAATGCATTTTCCCACATTCAACGTGGTAATGGTACTAAACTGCCATACGAGGAATTCCGTCGTTGTCTTTTAAATGGTGGTGTTGGAAAGAATATGGCTGATTTTAGAGAATTGTTTATGGCATTAGGTGGTCGTGTCGAAGGATTAGCAGATGTAGATTTGTTTTTCAGCACTATTGAGCCCATCCTTGACGATCCAGCTACGCAAGTCAGTGTAAAGAAAGGTGCTGCGCCTGATATTAGTACTAGCAGAGCAGATCGTCGTATGCGTGATGCCATTCGAAAGAGTTTCAAAGATGTCAAAGCTGATTTGGAGAAGGACGATCTGAGTGGAACTGGGTATGTGTCCGCCGAAAAATTGTACAAAATATTGCAACGTAGATGTATGCCTTTGACTTTTGAAGACTTTCGATTTATTGTGCAGCAAGTAAGTCATAATCTTCTCGATTTGAGATGGGAAATAATCTTTGTTTTCATAGATTCGAAAGGAACCCGGCACTGACCGGATTGATTACAACCATTTTTTACATGGTTATAATCCAAGTATTCCACCTCACCAATTGTCGGGTTTAGCTACCATTAAAAATTATTCAAACTCGACAACGTCATTAAATAATACCACCTCAAACGAAAGCACATATTCAAATACTGCTCCATCGCCATTTAGATTGAGTGCTATTAAGAATGGCAATACTTATCCGGGAGCCGTGGACGATATGGCATTGACTGGTGGATCAATGTCAAGAACTGGTGCAGGTCAGTATGAGAATCCTGAATTAAGACGCATATGGCAAAGTGTATTGCGAGAATGTCATCGAGTTGATCCTGATCGGACTGGTCAGATCAATCGTAATACATTTTTGGCTGCATTGGAGCGTGCTGATAGTGGAAAAACGATGACTCCAGAAGCAATGAGCAGTCTCGCGGAGAAATATACTCTTTCAAATGGTCTTGTGAACTACCTTTTATTGTTCCGCAACTTTCTACAAGACTTAACAAGTAATTCCAGCTCAATGAACAAATCCATGAATAAGAGTCAATCCATGCCATCGGTTGAGATTGACAAGCACGATACAGGAAAAATTCATCCTTGGGAATTCGGATATGAAAGAAAGCGTCACGGAAATCCATATTGGGAACAAGCAACAACGATACCGAAAGAATTTGGAACTTCGAAAGCTCTCACCGCGAGTCTGTCTTCTTTTCCTTTGCCTCAGACTGAAAAAGATGGAACTTTATATTCAACTCAAGACAAAGAAATTTTGCTTGCTAAGTATGACCCATCAATTCTTGAAGTTTGCTCCAAATGCTACAAATCATTTGTACCCATTTGGCGACCATTGAGAAATGATTTCAAGAAAAGTCAAGTTCCCACCCAAAAAGGAAATATACTCGCCACTCATTTTATTTCTGTTTTGGAGTCACATGGTATTGGATTGAGTAAAAAAGATATGGGATTAATTGTTAAAAACTTTCGAGGAGTTGGTATGCAAGACCTGGTCAAATATGATGATTTTTTGAGAATTTGTATGTTGATGAAGGATTAACATTAATTTTATGTTTTGCTCTGTATTAGGTTGACTGTAGGTTGCAACAAAGCGACTTTTATAACAAATTGGGTGATCATTGTATTTATAAGATTATTTGTAACTATTATTTTCTTAGTTATAGTCTCTTTTAGAGCTGGATGCATCACCATACTTATCCTTCAAGGATTTGAAACGAATCGATTGCTCATTGGCTTGGTCGTGAACTCCTCGCACCTGGTCTCTTTTCGGACTCGGTGTTCGCGACCTCCGATACCGATCTTTGTTCCGAGGTGGCGATCTCCTGGGAGAGGGTGATCTCTTGCGAGATGTGTAGGTGTCAAATTTCAAAGAGAGCGAATCTTTGTAAGTTGCTGGTCGGCTAGCGTAATTCTTACCAACTGCAGCAGATGCTTCTCTTTCACTTTGTAAAACCTTTGCAAGCAAGTCGGCACCAGAAAAAGACTCTGAATTTTTTCCATTGCGTGGAGGGGTTTTACTGACACTCCTAGATCTTCGATTTCGACGATTTTCCCGACTTTGACTTCTCGAGGAATACCTACGCTTTGAATTGTGATTGGAGCCTCGGTTATAACAAATTTCCTCTTTTTCTCGACTCTCAGGAGAACGACTCGGACTCTTCCTACGTTCCACATTTTGCTTTCCAGCTACCGGCGTTTGATTCACTGGAACAGCATTCAAGCTTGACTGATTGGGTATCAAATCCATATCACCCAAATCAACACATTCAGAATTGCCATATTCAGGGAAGCTAACCCAATATTTCAGATCACTTTCTTCATCCACTGAATCAATCACCGCTTCATACCAAGCCGGTTCATTCACTTCATCACTATATATTGCTTTCACTTTCTCCCCAACAAAAAAGTGTCCTTGATCTCTTAGTTTCAAATTTTGCAACCGTCGCTTCTTTTTGTCGTCCAATAGCAACAGTAATACTTTGATTTTTCTTTCAATGGGGACGGGTATGCGTGGCAATGTCGTTCCATTGTAGTTCATTTCAGTGAGTAACTTGATGCAGTAACTCCCCATCGTCACAGAAACCGATTTATCTGAGAATGGCTGGAAAACCTCTTCATCTTCCAAAAATGGCCCAAACCATTTCCATAATTCGTTTGGAGGACAAGTATACCTCAGATACAAGAAGCCAATTGCCCGTACCAACGGAGTGCCCTCCGCCTCCAACAAGCCATTCATTTGCTTCACAGTCAATCTCATCAACATAAATTTCAAAAGTAAGCAAAATGCAGTTGATGGGTAACGAGAAGTACCTGTTGTCCACGGTTCAACATGATGAACTGATTGTTGTATTTCACCTATCACTTCGTGATAAGTACGAAGTTGGAAAAGAGCCTTAAAATAATCACTTTCCATTATATTATTGTATAAAAGAGAGTTGATATTATAATTGGTACAGTTACCATAAATAGGTAAGACATTGGATTTTTCCTCTGGGGGCTCATAATATTCAGAAGATCCAATGATTGGTACCGTCCCAGGCATGGCTGGATAGGTGACAACAGCAGCAGATGGTCCATACGGATCAATACCACCTTGGTAGGTGGACGGTGCAACCAAATTTGAAGAGTCTGAATATAATTGCTGATGAGGAAATCCATATTGCATGCTATAACTCGCACCATACTGGTTTGTATAGCATTGTTGAGTAGCGTACACCAAACTGTGCTGCGAATTGATAGCCTGCAGTTGTGCTTGCATTTCTCTTTGTTTTTGCCGCAGGAATTGCTTCTCGAGGGCACTTCTTGACATGTTTGGACGATTTTCGTTTATCGATTTTGAAATTTAGGGATTTAAAACTAATTTGTTATGCCTTCTACAATATCACAGTCTGGGACAAAGCAAAATAACTAAATGCATAGATATACAAGCTGGTCTCCAGCTTGTATACAAGCTTATAACTCACGTTGGAGCGAATTCATTTTGGAGAAGAAATTAAGACGACCATATATGCGGTAAACCTATGTCTTAAACAAGGTTCGTATAAATTCTTCAGCTACATGTAAACTCCTTACAGTGACACACAAATTACCTGGTTTTGAAAACTCAAGATATTCATAACTCATAATTTTTCAAAATTTGAATACTGAATTCAAAAGAAAGACGTAAAATAAAAATTATTATCATTCATATGGAGCCTTTCATTGCCAGATTGGAAATTATGAATAAATGAGTCAAGGATTTGTTGAGATACAAATTACACTATAGATTTGTAACAATAGTAGATCAGCCATTCCTACTAAAAGAATGATCAATTCGTCGGTTATAAAAGAGCAAAATAACCTTCTCGCCAGCCCGATGAGGAGTAGTAGAATTAACACCGGAACAGGCAAGATTTCGCCATATACACAGCTCCATTCTTTCCTAAATTTAAGTTGTTCACGTAGATATGATGTTTACTTCACCTTTTCCGTGGCTTGGGTCACCAATTTGCGATTTAGAAGCGATGAGTCCACACAGTACACTCTCTTTTTCTCTTTCTTCCCCACCGAGACCAACGATATCAAAATGTAGCAATATGTCTCCTTGTCAGGAAGGAATTGCTGAAATGTTGGCTGCAACTTTTTCTCCCTCGATTTTTTCTCCGGATGACAAAGCCAGCGCAAAGGCTTACAAAGATACACATTTCACAAATGTAACAGGTTTTCCTCTCTTCTCTGACCTCAATTCTCCTCCAGCATCTATACACGACCGTGTAGTTACTGATTTGCGTGCTCACATTGAAATAGATGGTTGCGAAGCAAATTCTAAGTTGGGGCGTAAAAATGGAAAGAAAGGTTTTGCGAAGAAGGAACAATTACTCCCGTCCGGTTGTAAATCGTTGACACCTATTGATGAAGATCTCGATATAGCCTTACCCCAAGAAGTTTCAAAAAAAACTGGTGTTGTGAAGCAACTCACCTTAAAAAGTAAAAAACTGAGCAAAAACTTGGTTGTCACCCCAGAGTCGACAGTTGTTCCACCCATGCTCAGCCCAGATGTTGAATCATCAAGAAGACTATCCATGGATTCTTCGGTTGGGGGCGTCGAACTTGGTATAAGTCATGATTCTGATTCAGGATCAACTATTCCAGTTCTTTCAAGTAGCAGAGGGAAGGGATTAAAGATATTCCTTAGCAATCCAGGATGTTCACCAAGCAAAACAACATGCAATTGCAAGAAATCAAAATGTTTGAAACTTTATTGTGATTGTTTTGCGGTTCTGAACTATTGTGATCCGAATACTTGCAATTGTGTCCAATGTCATAATGTGGCTGAACATGAAGATACACGGACGGAGGCGATTCGCATCACCAAAGAACGTAATAACTTAGCGTTCAAGACAAAAATATCTGAACAAGAGCAGCATCATGTAACAGGTTGTCATTGCAAGAACTCTCATTGTTTAAAGAAGTACTGTGAGTGTTTCAATGGCGGTGCATTATGTGGAACAAATTGCAAATGCCAAGCATGTCAAAACTACTCGGGTTCTCTTGAGCTTGCCAAGACGAGAGAAAATTCACCCAAATTAGACAATATAATTAGTAAAAAACGCAAAGAAAGTCCAAATAGCGTTTCCTGGTTGAGTAATAGCCCAGAGCTATCTGTCAATCATGATGTTTCAAAGATATCATCTGTGAATAGTAATATGAAAGAAGATAAGAAGTCGCATTACGCACTTCGAGGTAATGGTAAAGTTCTTGAAGTTTCCGTGGATGTAAAGAAAGATTTTAGTAAGAGTCAATCGAAGAAGAGGAAAGTAACTTTCGTTGAGCCAGAATTGACTTATCCATTTTTTGGGCCGACACTACCTGAAGCTCCAAAGCGTGTAGCATTGCTGGTTTTGGATTGTTTATCCGGAAAAGATATTTATGCCATGTCTCAAGTAAATGGAATATGGTGTGATGCTGCGCGGGATGATGCACTTTGGGAGTAGGTTGCAACATTCATGAACGGTGCTATGATATGCAAGTTCACTTGTCAAGTTATGTTTTAATTTATAATATCTGTAAACTAGTATTTGATGTATAAATGATTTTTTGGGAGTTGTCTTATATTTTTGGAATGGGATTTGTTATTGTAACATAGAAGAAGTAATTGTTAAATGAGATGTATTTTTTTTTTTTTTTTTTTTTTTTTTTTATGGCGAAATCTTTTTCATTATAATTGTTGTTTTTTGATGTTGTTTTCAACAACTCCTGTTCTCACCTTT
>JACCEA012226204.1_pt1 | contig 21214 bp, 20 predicted proteins | sample 7449851 | NCBI WGS metagenome assembly JACCEA01 (sample SAMN15323453, study PRJNA562643) | freshwater metagenome | isolation source: river surface water | place: USA:Blue River Watershed | collected 2017-08-18 | reverse complement strand
GTTTTGTAGGGGCCTTTAGCTCAGTCGGTAGAGCAACGGACTTTTAATCCGTGGGTCGCGGGTTCGATCCCCGCAGGGCCTACTTAAGAATTTATAAGTGCCATCATTACTATGACTGGTCATAACTTTGATATATCATCTTTGACCAAGAAAATCATTACAACCAACCTTTACGCTACCGCAAAGTAACTAAAGCATCTGCTGCCCTCAGACGCTCATAAGGAAGTTTGTCGATGGAGATCATGCAAGGTTTTGTTAGCTGGTTGGCTCACAAACCTACCCCAGATGAAATATGCCGTGCACTCGTTACAGATTTCATGAAGAAACATGGTGCTTGCTGTGCACGTGTAGGTCGATTAAACAAAGACGATAGCTATCACTACCTTGGCCAATATGGTTTTGATGTAAACGAAACTGGAAAACTAGTTCCAGGACAAGTTTGGCGCAAGAACACAGAAATGGAAATCAATCAAATTGCAGCCGGACATTTACCTGGTCCATGGACGCAAAATAAACAACAAGTCTTAATCGAATTACGAGCGCGTGGCACTGTTTATGGTTGGTTAAATCTTATGTTCTCTACACCTAAGCATGATGAAGAAGAACAGAAATCTGCACATTTTGATGCTTCTTTATTTGCACTTGCCACATCACTTTATTTATCTTTAACACACCCACAAGAATTCTCTAGTGAAAAAGATTTAGGAAACGAAAAGGGTATTCCTTCAGTTGATTCTTTAACAAAGCGCCAATTAAATATCTTAAAGGGCATGGTGGACGGAAAGACCAATCATGATTTGGCAACCCAATTAGGTTATTCAGTCTCAACAATTCGTCACGAAACCATGCGTATTTATCAAGCGTTAGCAGTTAGCGATCGTCGCGAAGCTGCGCAAAGAGCGCTTGAGTACGGCTGGATTTAAAGCCATTTCTGCCCATTTTTTCGCATATTTAAAGCCCGTTAGACTGCACCTCTATGGCTAAGACGCTTCCAACGCCAGCCGCCCCAGGTCAAGATGAGACCAGGGGAGTCTTGGCTATACCTGCTTTTCGCAGGCTATGGCAATCAATGGCCTTCTCATCCTTAGGTGATTGGCTGGGTCTACTTGCGACTACGGCGCTAGCTCAGAAACTTTCTGAAGGAAATTACTCAACCGCTAACTTTGCAATCGCAGGTGTGTTTATTGCACGCCTCTTGCCTTCAGTTTTCCTAGGGCCGCTAGCTGGAGTCATCGCCGACAAATTTGATCGCCGTAAATTAATGGTGATTGCTGATATTTTGCGCGGCGGTCTTTATGTATCTATAGCAATTTACCAAAATTACTATTGGTTATATGCCGCCACAATTTTGGTTGAGTGCATAACTCTTTTTTGGTCACCAGCAAAAGAGGCATCGGTTCCAAATCTAGTTCCGAAGGAAAAATTAGAAGCGGCAAATCAAGTTTCATTATTGGCCGCTTACGGAACGGCGCCAATTGCCGCGATTCTCTTCTCAATACTTGCTTTGATTACTGGTTCATTAACCGCGATTTTTCCATTCCTAAATAACAACACAACTGACTTAGCGTTATATATAAATGCGCTCTCATTTTTCTATACCGCTTGGATTGTTTATGGAATGAAAGAACTGCCAAAAGGTCCCGCAACCAGCAAGAGCGGTGACAATATTGGAAAGTCATTACTCGAAGGCTGGCGCTTTGTTAGCCAATCAAAAATTGTGCGTGGACTTATTGTCGGAATGGTGGGCGCCTTTATGGCAGCCGGTGCAGTTATTGGTCTTGCCAGAACCTTTGTAAGCGATTTAGGTGGTGGAGATGCGGCTTATGGCGTGCTTTTTGGCGCGGTATTCACAGGTTTAGCGCTTGGAATCGCCTTTGGGCCACGCCTGCTTTCACAATTCTCAAGGCGCCGAATTTTCGGTGCGTCTTTAGCAATCGCTGGTTTCTTCTTAGTAGCTCTTGCTTTGATTAGCAACTTAGTAATTGCAGTTATGGTTACTTTAATTTTGGGCGCATTTAGTGGAATCAGTTGGGTAACTGGTTTCACCATGTTGGGTATGGAAGTCGAAAACGAAGTGCGCGGTCGTACTTTCGCATTCGTACAATCTTTAATCAGAGTGGTGCTGGTAGCAGTACTTGCAATAGCTCCGCTCATTGCAGCAGCTGTTGGCGAACATACCTATCGCTTTGCTAATTCCGAAGTAACTTATAACGGTGCATCAATCACAATATTGATTGCTGGAATTTTGGCCGGGCTAATCGGAATAGTTTCCTATCGACAGATGCGTGATCGACCAGGTGTTTCTTTAATGAGCGATATCTCTGCAGCGTTGCGCGGAGAATTAGGCGCCCAAATCTCTGGCCACTCTAAAGGTGTATTCATTTCATTCGAAGGCGGAGAAGGCTGCGGCAAATCAACGCAATCGAAGTTACTAAAAGAGTTTTTAGAAAGCGAAGGTCACACTGTAGTTCTAACTCGCGAACCAGGCGGCACAAAATTAGGTAAAGAGCTTCGCGATATTTTGCTACACACCCACGATCATGTCTCCCCGCGCGCTGAAGCCCTTTTATATGCCGCCGATCGGGCACATCATGTTGATACCTTGATTCGTCCAGCGTTAGATCGCGGTGAAATCGTTATTACAGATAGATATTTAGATTCTTCAATTGCATATCAAGGCGCGGGTCGTGTGCTCTCTCCAGGAGAGGTTGGCCGTATTTCACGTTGGGCTACCGAATCTCTAATTCCTACGCTCACAATTATCATCGATTTACCGGCGGAAATCGGAATTGGCCGCCTGAAATCACGCGACCGCTTAGAAAGTGAATCAATCTCTTTCCATGAAAGAGTTCGTCAAGAGTTCTTAACTCTGGCGCTTTTGGATCCTGAGCGGTACTTAGTGGTAGATGGCCGCCAGAGTATTGAAGAGATTCATACTGCAATCACTTCAAGAGTAAGCGAACTTCGTGATTTAAGTAAGATTGAAAAAGAACCACGTCGTTTCCGAAAGAAATCAAAGTGAGCGTCTACGACGAACTCATTGGCCAATCACATTTAATTGAAACTTTAAGCGCTGCGGTAAAAGCTGCCGCAAGTGGCGAAGAGTCACAAGAGATGACTCATGCTTGGATCTTTACCGGCCCGCCTGGTAGCGGACGTTCATCTGCAGCAATCGCTTTTGCGCAAGCGCTAGTCTGCAAAGAAAATGGTTGTGGAACATGCAATGAATGCATAACTGCAAAATCTGGCGCGCATCCTGATATTGAAATATTGAAATCAGAAGGTTTATCAATAAAAATTGATGAGATTCGCGAATTATTGACCCGAACTGCATGGGCACCTTCAATGGGTGGCTGGCGAGTTGTGGTTATGGAAGATGCAGATCGATTAACAGAATCTGCCGCAAATGCGCTACTCAAAGCTATAGAAGAACCAGGTTTACGAACTGTTTGGCTGTTATGCGCTCCTACTTTGCATGACATTCTTCCGACGATACGTTCGCGTTGCCGTCATATTCAATTACACACCCCATCTAATTCAGATGTAGCGGAATTTCTAATTAGCAAACATCAAATCGCGCCAAAGATGGCAGATTTTGCAGCGCGGGTTTCACAGGGGCACATAGGTAGAGCGCGCCATTTAGCCACAAATGAAGAGGTTCGCAATCGCCGTAGCGCAATCTTGAGCATCCCAAGTCAGTTAAATTCAGTGGCATCGGCCTATGCCGCAGCGGCAAAATTAGTGGAATTAGCGAATGCCGAATCTGATGCAATTTCAGAAGCGTTAGATGAGAAAGAGTATGAAGAGCTAGCTACTGCGTTAGGTAAAGGCGGGAGCAAAGCGTTAAAGGAATTAGAGAAAGAACAGAAATCACGTGCTACCAGAATTACCAGAGATACTTTAGATGGCGCGCTTTTAGATTTAGCTACTTACTATCGCGATGTAATGATGATTCAAGCTGGTAATACCGATTCATTAATTAATGCAGAGCTGGCAGATCAAATTATTAAAACTGCAGAAAATACGCAATCTCAGAAAACATTGGCCAAGATGGATGCCATCATGAGCGCAAGAGATAATTTGCAGCGAAATGGTGCACCTCTATTGGTCATGGAAGCATTGATGTGCGAATTAATAAAGTAACACTCAGGGTTATTGCCTTATCTGCAGTTCTAGTTTTATTGGCTTTGCCACTTTCAAATTTAGTAGTGAAATCATCAGACCCTTTCAAGCCGAGCAAAGTAAAGATCGATTCTTCATCAATTTCCGGCTACTACAATCAGAATTTCAATTGGAATGATTGCTATGGCGGATTCCTCTGCGCCACATTTAAAGTACCAATCGATTACGACAACTTAGAATTAGGCGAATTTGATATCGCGGTAATGAAGCATCAAGCACCAAATGCAATTGGTAATTTAGTGGTTAACCCAGGTGGACCTGGTGGCTCTGGTGTCGATTATGCATATTCTTACGAAAGCGCCTTCACCTCGGCAATCCAAGAATCTTTCAACATTGTGGGCTTTGATCCCCGTGGCGTCGGCCGATCAACGCCAATCGAATGCTTAAGTGATGCTGAAACAGATGAGGCTTATGCTGCCAGCGCTTATCCTGAAAATGAGGCCGAAATAGCCCAAATGCGCCAGGAAAGTAAGGCTTTTGCCGAAAGCTGTAGCAAAGAGAATAAGTATCTTAAATTCTACTCAACTGCGAATGCAGCGCGAGACATGGATATCTTGCGAGCATTGTTAGGTGATGCCAAGTTAAATTTTCTAGGCAAATCTTACGGAACATACCTCGGCACTCTCTACGCCAAGCTCTTTCCAGAGAAAGTTGGCAAATTTGTACTTGACGGTGCAGTAGATCCAACAATTAATTCGCTTGAACAAACTCTGCAACAAGCAGTTGGTTTTGATAGCGCTTTTGTGGCCTTTGCAAATGATTGCGTTAAAGATGCAAATTGCGTTTTAACAGGTGATGTAATTGCGCAGATTCAAGGGAAATTGGCGGAACTCCATAAAGAACCTGTAAAAGTAGGCAATCGCAAACTTACGGAATCACTTGCAATGTATGGAATTGCAATGGCTCTGTACGATCAAGAATATGGTTGGCCAAGTTTAAGAAGTGCTTTAAAAGATTTATTTAATGGAGAAGGCAAGCCGCTACTAGATCTGGCTGATGCATATACGGGCAGGGATTCAAATGGAAATTATCAGAGCAACGATGCTGAGGCGTTAACCGTAATTTCTTGCGCAGACTTTCCACCATCTGAAATTAAAATTGATGATGTAGTTGCAGCAGCGCCACTTTTTGGTAAATACGTCGCGTATGCAGATATCAATTGCGAATATTTGCCAAAACCGAAATACGAATTAATTTCAAAGCCGATTGATTTAGTTTCTGAAGTTTTGGTTATTGGAACTACTAACGATCCGGCCACACCGTATCGATGGGCGATTAAATTAGCTGAGGTATTGGTAAATTCGAAGTTAATTTCGGTCTCGGCAGATGGCCATACGGGCTACAACCGGGGAAGTGACTGTGTAGACCAGGCGGTTGAAAAGTATCTAATTTCAGGGGTAATTCCCGCACAAAACCTGGCCTGTAGCGCGTAAATCCCGTTGCTAAGGTGGTAATTAGCACCCCATTTGGTGGTGCAAAATTCTCCCATGCGTCTAGACCACATCTCTTATGTGACTTCCCATGATCAAATTTCTGACACTGTTCAACGCTTAGGTGCAAAACTTGGCACAACTTTCGTTGACGGCGGTGCACATCCGCGATTTGGTACACGTAACTTCACGGCACCACTTAAGAATGGTCATTACATCGAAGTTGTCTGCCCGTTAGATCATCCAGCAACAGATAAAACACCTTTTGGTCGAGCGGTTAAGCAGCGTGCCGATGAAGGTGGCGGCTGGTTGACTTGGGTTTTATCTGTAGATGATGTTGCACCAATTGAAAAGAGACTTGGTCGCCCAGCCGTTGATGGATCTAGAACAAAACCAGATGGCGAAACATTAACTTGGAAACAAATCGGAATTCTTGCAACTCTTGAAGATCGCCAGCTCCCATTCTTCGTTGAATGGGTAGAAAATCATCATCCTTCTGCAGATGGCAAAGCCACTTCAAAAATAACTCGCATTGAAGTTGCTGGAGAACCAAAGACAGTTCGCGAATATTTGGGTGTTGAATATAAAGATGCACTTGGTGATGACGTTGAGATTCGTTGGTTGACTCCAATTGAAGCAGATGGTGACACTGGAATTATTGCGGTGCAATTTGAAACACCAAACGGCACCATCCTTATAGATTAATTTTGATTAATATTTTTATTAATCAGAGTTTCTGCCTCCGTGGCTCAGTGGTAGAGCAGCTCATTCGTAACGAGCAGATCGTCGGTTCGATCCCGACCGGGGGCTCTCTTGACTGAAAGAACTAATAAAAATAGTTGGTTACTTTCATATATTCTCCTAGGAATTACTTGGGGAATGTCTTTTCTTTTTATAAAACAAGGTCTCGAATTCCTCACGCCACTTGGAGTGGCTTTTGGACGCTGCGCTTTAGGGGCAATCACGCTAATAATCATTGCAAAATCAAGAGGCATTCAGTTACCTAAAGATCCAAAAATTTGGGGCCATTTACTGGTTGTAGCCATGCTCTTAAATGTAATTCCAGGGATTTTATTTGCCTTAGCTGAAACGGAAGTTACCTCAATATTGGCTGGAATCATTAATGCGGTAACGCCTTTAATGGCAGTCTTGGCGATACTTCTAATTGGCAGAGATGAGCAACCGAAGCAATCACAATTGATTGGTTTAGCTATTGGATTCGTTGGCGTTGGCACCGTCATGGGAATTTGGCAAGGATTTGGTGATAATCCGATTTTCTATGTGCTTTGTCTACTTTTTGCCGTCACCTGTTACGGGTTTTCATTTCCATATGCACGACGTTTTGTTTTGCCTTATAAATTAGAACCAACTCAATTAGCAACTGTTCAACTAATTTGCGCCGCTACGGTGTTGTTGCCAGGATATTTGATTGATGGAATTGCGAAAGATGAATTTAAATTAATTCCAGTGTTATCTATGCTTGCGTTAGGGATATTCGGTAGTGGCTTTGCATATATTTGGAATTTTCAAATAATTCGCGATGCCGGAAGTGCAATAGCTTCTTCTGTAACATTTGTGACACCCGTCGTTGCGGTAATTGCAGGAATAATATTTTTAGGTGAAGAGCTAACTTGGTATGAACCAGTGGGAGCGGCCATTGTGCTTTTTGGGGCAGCAGTAGCCCAAGAGCGAATTAGATTATTTAATCGACCTTAAAACCATCGCGGATTTCACCCAAGGTGATTCCGGCTGCAGCGTGGTCCGTGTTTTCGCCACGAGCTAATTGCGCGGCATGTGCAGCATCGTGCCAGCGATCTTCAATTTTTCCATAGCGCCAAATAAGCAGCGCCAAAATCCAGACAATTGCGAAAGCGGCCACAATCAAATAGCCAGCGCTATTTAAATTGATGTTATTGGCCCAATCCCAGTATCCGCCAGTTAGTTCAAGCTGTTGAGATAGCACTTGTGAAAGCTCTAGCGCACCGATAAATAGCGCAGTGCCAACAGAGAGCGCGGTAATAACAATGTTGTAGTAGACCTTTCGAACCGGCTTTGAAAATGCCCAGCCATATGCAAAGTTCATAAATGAACCATCGATTGTGTCGAGCAATGACATGCCAGCAGCAAAGAAAAGTGGCAGCGAAATAACGGCCCACCAAGGAAGTCCTGCAATTACTGATGATCCGGCAAGCACTAGTAGTCCAACCTCAGTTGCGGTATCGAAACCCAAACCAAATAGAAGTCCAAGCGGATACATCTTCCATGATTTATCTATACGTCTTGCGATTGGACCAAAGAAGCGCATAAAGAATCCGCGAGAATCTAAAGTTTTCTCCAGTTCTTCTTCGCTGTACTTGCCTTCGCGCATTTGCACAAAAACTTTTACAATTGAAACCATCACAATTAAATTCAAAATTGCAATTAGCATCAAGAATAAACCGGAGACAGTCAAACCAATCAACCCCGTGTAATGCTGCAAAGTTGAATCTTCATCTCTAAGTTGTGCACCTACAGCAACGATTCCGAAGTTCAAAATAATTGCTAAACCAGCTACCACAGATGAATGCCCAAGTGAGAAGAAAAATCCCACGCCTAACGGACGTTGACCATCTGCCATCAATTTACGAGTGGTGTTATCAATTGCTGAGATATGGTCAGCATCAAATGCATGACGCATACCTAAGGTGTATGCAAGGAAAGCGGTACCCCAACCAAATGCGGCGCCATCTGCTAATTCATAGTCGCCAGTAGTTGCGGCCCACATGAGAAGCGCACCAGCGATATGTAGAAAGGCAATGAAACCAAACATCGCAAGTAAGCGACGCTTTTCATCACGGGATAAGGTGATGTGACCTTTGATCTCACCGCGAACTATCTGGTTCATGCGAACTCCTTGTATTTGCAAATGATTTGCAACAAGGGGAATATTAAGCGAGTTTCGCTGGTTTTGTCCATTACAAGAGGGTCTAGAGGTCTATTGTTCAACGCAATTCCCCCTTATGTAGTTCCAGGAGGTCTTATGTCTGACGAAGAGCACGATGAGATCATCACCGAGGAAATGCTCTGGGAAAGAATTCCAGAGACAAATGGAATGGAACGCGCAAATACTTATTATGAATTAAGTGCGCGAATTTATGCACGCGGTCAATATGACGAAGCTTTAGCGCTCGCTGAAACTGCACGCGATATTTATTCAGAACTTGGCAACAATCATGCAAATGAAGAACTAGCTCAAGCCTATTCAGCAATTGGTTACAACTTAAATCAACTAAAGAGAATGGATGAAGCAGCATCAGCTATGTCCAAGGCAGTTGATTTGCTACGTAAAAATAAATCTCCAATCGCTTTAGAACTTGCTTGCACGTTGGGCGAATGGTGGTACACCTCAAAGAAATATCAAGAAGTTGTAGACACGATGAACGAATGCGCTCAAGAGCATTTAGTTGATGGCAACGAACTTGGCGCCGCTTCTGATCTACATTTAATTGGATGTGCCTATCGCGAACTTGGTCAATTTGATGCCGCCATCTCAGCTTTTGAAGAAGCTCGTGCGCTTTGGAAGAAACATAAAGAGGTAATTCATGTTGCAAGATGTGATCAAAAAATCGCATCTTGCTTTAACAGACTAGGCGATGGTGAAAAGGCTCTCGAACGCGCCCGTCAAGCGCTTGATGTTTTCGAAACTGCACACGACCACCGCAGACAAATAATTTCCTTATTTGAATATGCCAAAGCGCTTGAACTACTTGAAGATTATGAAGAAGCGTTAGCTACTCTAGATCAGGTTTTGACTACAGCATCTGATGAAGAGCCACGCGATTTTGAATTTATCGTAGATATCGAAAGCCAAATTGCGGGCATCTTGCGTAAGACCGAACGCGTCGAAGAGGCTGCAGAGATCGAACGTAGATTAAGTAGCGTTAAATCAATATTGGCAGATGATTGATTATTTAAAGGGCCAGCCTGAAGTAACGATTTCGATGGTCTGTTTAGGCAATATTTGCCGTTCGCCAATGGCGGCCGCCGTGCTATTTAATCGAAGGAGCGAGATCGCTTCACCCACGATTATCGTTGATAGTTCTGGTACCGGAGCGTGGCACGTTGGTGAAGGTCCAAACCCCATGTCTAAGCAGACATGGGAAAAACATGGCCTGCAATATGAACATACTGCAAAGAAGTTTTCAAAAAATGATTTCTACTCATCAGATTTGATTTTGGTAATGGATTCTTCCAACTATTCAAATGTAATGGCGTTAGCTAATGAAGATGTTAAACATAAAGTTTTTTACTTAAGGCAATTCGACCCAGAATTAAAAGATGCAAAAATCGAAAATTTAGAAGTTCCTGATCCTTATTCATTACCGATAGGGCATTTCGAAGCAGTTTACGAAATGATTGATAAAGCGATTACTGGTTTACTAAAAGAATTAGCGCGGTAAATGCTGTAGTGCCCAGTGGTACATCGCAATGGCACCAGCGGCTGATGCATTCATTGACCTAGTTGAACCATACTGCGCAATTTCATAGAGCACTTCACATGCCGCAATACCTTCTTCTGACATCCCGGCACCCTCTTGCCCAAATAAAAGTACACAATTTTCAGGAAGTTGTGCGCCTTCTAATTTCTTGGAACCTTCAACATTATCAATTCCGATAATCGGTAAATTATTCGCTTTACACCAGATAGCAAAGTCGGCAACCGTAGGGTGATGGTGAACCGTTAGATAGCGATCTGTGACCATCGCACCTCGACGATTCCAATCTCTTTTGCCAACAATGTGAACACCGCTGACATTAAATGCATTTGCGGTGCGAACAATCGATCCAATATTTAAATCATGTTGCCAATTTTCAATCGCAATTTGCAGACCATGTCTCTTGGTGTTCAAATCCTCAACGATGCTTGAAACTTTCCAATAACGGTAATGATCTAAAACATTTCTGCGGTCACCATTGGCAAGAAGCTCTGGGTCATATTGCTCACCGCTTGGCCAAGGCTCAGGGTGCGGTCCAACGCCAACCACTGGATAGAACTCTCCAGGACCGATTTCAGCAGGCGTATTAGGCATAATGAGCACTCTAACTTCTCTATAGGAGGCTTCACAAATGGAGTTGGCAAAAACTCTCTTTCTTTTAGTTCACGTGGCAAGCGTGCTCGGCATGCTGGTCTTGCTACTGATGCAAACCTCCAAGCTTGAGAAAGTTTTATCTAAGGGATTTATGCACGCTGCACTTACAGCGTTAGTTGCAGGATTTGCCCTTGTTGGAATCAATTCGGCACTTGAAGACGATGTTAACCACCTAAAAGTTGGCGTTAAGTTCCTAGTTTTAATCGCAATCATGATTCTTGGATACCAGAATCAAAAGAAACCTAAACTTTCGAATGCCGTTTGGGCAACCATGCTTGGCCTTACGGTTTTTAACGTATTTATCGCCGTATCAATTTAATGCGTTTTAGATCTTTAACTGCTTTAACTGTTGCAGCTTTACTGGTCTTACCAGCTTCAGATTCTGTTGCAGTATTGAAGATGGAACGAATTCCAAGTGTTTTTGCAGAACTGACAAATTCAAAAACCTTATCAAATCCAGCTATGGTGTTAGTAGATTTGAATAGCGGGCAAACTATTTTTAGTCGAGAAGCGAAAGAATTACGTAAACCTGCTTCGACCTTAAAACTAATGAGCGCCTTTGCGGCATTAGAATTTCTACCTTCCGACAAAACATTTAATACGGCCATTTACAAAACAGATATAGAGAATACTTTTCAGATAGTTGGAGACTTTGATCCTTCAATTACGCCAAGTCTCAGGTTGGCTAAGAATTTAAAGTTTGTTTGGAGTGATAATTTAGTTAATCAAATCCGCAAAGAGGCCAAAAGCAAAACTTTAAAGATTAGATATCACGGTGTTACTTATCGGACTAAAACTAATATGGATCAATACTTTAGAAGAGTTGGCTACCGAATCACTTGGAAGAGTATTACACCTGATGAAACCTTAAATCACACAACAGAACAGATTTATAAAGCAGCTTCGCCGGACTTAACAAAGATCTTGAATTACACCTTACTTTTCAGCGATAACTGGGTTGCAGATTACCTAGCAAAATCAGCAGCCGCTGCCGCAGGTTATGGTTACAGTCCAACCGGTATCTCTATGGTTTTCACAGATGTACTTGCCAGATACGGAATCGATGAGGCCAACGTTCACGCTTTCGATGGCAGTGGACTTTCACATGAAAATCGCATTACTGCGCAAACATTGGTAAAGGTTCTAATGGAAATGGAACGAAATCCCAAATTTGCTAGCGCGGTAAACGGATTACCAGTTGGTGGAATTTCTGGGACCTTACAGAATAGATTTATCAAAAGCGCTCCTCAGGCAGTAGGACTTGTTCATGCCAAAACTGGTTCCTTAAATGGCGTAGTTAGCTTGGCCGGTTTTGTTGAATCTGGCGAACGTAAATTTGCTTTTGCAATTATTGCCGACCGATTACCCATTGGTTACTACCCAGAGTCTGCTGCGCGATCTGCGATTGATAAGTTATTAGGAAAAATTGCCGCGCCACTTCAAATTAATCCAAATATTGATGAAGTACCAGAAATTACGCCATCACCATCTGCTGAATCTGCTGCCGCTTAATTTTTTTTAAATTATTTAATAATTTAGTGTTCGCGACTTTCGTGGTGACGTTCACGTCCTTCGTGTTCATCGTCATCATTGTGACCAAAGAATCCATGGTCATCGTCTTCTTCATGTTCAGTCTGTGCAGATGGCGCAGGAACGCCCATTCCTTTTCCTAAGGTTCCTGAAGTTCCTGGTGCTCCTGAATTTTCTAAAGCTGACGTAATTGAGTTGCCATTGGTTTGGTTGGATGCAATATTCACTTTTGCGTTATCAGAATTTGCCACGGTACTTACAACTGCGTTGCTTTTTGAAACCATTGGCGTTTCATCATCAAAATCTTCATGAGTACCAACTGCAACAGCGCCAAAGACGCCGATTAACAACAGGGGCGCTGCAATCAAGCTGAATTTAATTGATTTACGAAATGGTTTACGTGCTGCTGGCACTGGTTTTTGGTCATCGGCGGTCAATCGGAACCATTCTGGAGTGTTACTCATGAAGGAAAAGTAAGGCTAATCACTGAGAAATATCTGGGAAGACGAGGCTATTTTGCTTAGTAATCTTGCTCCGTGCGCCCATACATCGATTTAATGAAGCTTCGAGTGGTCGAATTATTAATTATCACCACGGTACCGGCGCTATTTCTAGCAGCGGAAGGTTGGCCACCATTAATGCCAACTATCGCCTCTTTAATTGGCGGAACTTTGGCGGCCGGCGCTGCAAATGCATTCAACATGGTGATCGAATCAGATATAGATAAATTAATGTCGCGAACCAAGCATCGTCCAATTGCATCAGGATTGCTAACTAAGAAACAAGCTTCAAGATTCGCGTCATTTTTAATGATTATTAGTCTTGTAATTTTTTGGGTTTTCACGACGCCGCTTGCAACACTTTTGACTTCACTAGCAATTCTTTTTTATGTTGCAATATATACAGTAGCTTTAAAACCAAATACCAATCAAAATATTGTTTGGGGCGGAATCGCAGGATGTTTACCAGTGTTAATTGGCTGGGCTGCAGTTACAAATTCACTTTCAATGACCGCATTTTGGTTCTTCTTGGTGGTCTTCTTTTGGACTCCACCACATTTTTGGGCGATTGCAATTAGATATCACGATGATTATCAAGCCGCAAATATTCCGATGTTGCCGGTAGTTGCATCACGTAAGCGCGTATACATTGAAATGTGGTTTCACACTTTGATGATGTTTATAGTTTCAGGTTTGACTTTAAATTCAGCAGGATTACCAACCTGGACCTATTATTTGACGGCTGCTTTAGCATTTGTTTTTGGTGAGCAAGTTTATAAATTACGAAAAGGCGAGGCTGAGTACGAAAAAGTCGCTGGCCGAATTTTCCACTTTTCGATTCTTTATTTGACTTTGTTCTCTATTTTGTTGGTGGTCGGCCAACTCTTAATTTAAGTTACTTTAGCGCTTGCTGAATATCTTTAATTAGATCATCTGCATGCTCAAGACCCACTGAAAGTCGAAGCGTGCTCTCTGTAATTCCCATCTCTGCCAAGACTTCTGGCCCTAATCGGCGATGGGTAGTAGAAGCTGGGTGAGTAATAAGTGACTTGGAATCACCCAGATTATTTGAAATATCGATGACCCGAAGGGCATTCATAAATTTATATGCAGCATCCTTGTTGCCATTAAATTCAATTCCAATAGTGGTGCCACCGGCGCCATTCATCTGTTTCATCGCAAGCTCATGTTGTGGATGGGATTTCAATCCAGGGTAGCGGACACTCTTTATTTTTGGATTCTTCTCAAGAGCCTCTGCAACTGCAAGCGCATTTGCATTCATGCGCTCTACTCGCATAAACATAGTCTCCAAAGACTTAACCATTACCCAGGCATTAAATGGTGAAAGCGCTGGGCCGGTATGGCGGATAAAAGGTTGAAATTGTTCATTGATGTATTTCTCTGATCCAAGTACTGCACCGCCAAGTACACGTCCTTGTCCATCGATGTGTTTGGTTGTCGAATACATGACTACATCCGCACCAAGCTGAATTGGCTTTTGATAAACAGGTGAAGCCATTACATTATCGACAATAACTGTTGCGCCAACTTTGTGAGCTAATTCTGAAACCATTTTGATGTCAACAATATCCATCAATGGATTACTTGGCGTTTCAATAAAAACTACTTTAGTTGGCTTAGAAAGTGCTGCTTCCCAATCTTGGCGGTTATTTCCTTTGACCAATTCAGTGGTCACGCCCCACTTAGGTAAAAATTCTGTGAGTACTACGTGGCACGAAGAGAACATCGATGCGCTTGCGACAACGCGATCGCCTTGTTCAACCATGCAAGCGACTGCTGCGAACATGGCAGACATGCCACTTCCGGTTGCAATGCAACGCTCTGCGCCTTCAAGAGTGGCTAAGCGATTTTCGAACATCGAAATAGTTGGATTGGCAAAGCGGCCATAGAGGTAGTGATCTAGTTCGTCTTTAAATGCAATCTCCGCCTCTTCGGCAGAGGAATAGGTAAAACCACTCGTTAAATAGAGCGCTTCAGAAGTTTCGCCAAAACCGGAACGAGCAAGACCAGCTCGCACAGATTCAGTTTGAGGATTTAAATCCCAATCTGGTTCGGGGCGGTTATTGGTTGGTTGATAACCCCAAGGCTTCTTACTCACTAGATAATTCTATTCTCAAAGTAGGTAAGGTTTAACCATGGATACACCAGCTATCTCGGTAAGCAACCTCAGCAAGAAATACGGCGACGTGCTTGCAGTTAATGATGCTTCATTCGATGTTCCGCTTGGCACAATCTGCGGTTTCGTAGGACCAAATGGATCTGGAAAAACCACAACCATCAGAATGCTTCTGGGTCTAATCAAGCCAACTCATGGGTCTGGCTCGATTATCGGAAAGCCAATCAATCATCCAGATAAATACTTGCATGAAGTTGGTGCAATGATTGAAGGACCAGCGTTTTATCCAGCGCTCTCCGGATTAGAAAATTTAAAGTTATTGGCAAAGCTCGGAGGTATTCCGCTATCAAGATGCCAAGAATTACTAGAACTTGTTGACTTAGGTGATCGTGGAAAAGATAAATACAAAACTTATTCCTTAGGCATGAAACAAAGATTAGGAATTGCCGCAGCATTACTTCCAAATCCAAAGTTATTAATTCTGGATGAACCAACAAACGGATTAGACCCATCAGGTATCCAAGAGGTTCGCGATTTATTAGAAAAGTTAGCTAGCGAGGGTGTGACCGTTTTCGTCTCATCTCACTTGCTCTCTGAGTTAGAGATGATTTCCAAGTATTTAGTAATGCTACGTAAAGGCCAGGTTGTTTTCGCAGGTCCTATGCAGGAGTTGCTGCATCGCAGTAAACCAACGATTATTGCAAAGCCATCAACTGTTAATTCATTAAATTACTTAGCTGAATTGATTAATAAAACAGGCCATCAAGCAATTATTGAATCAGATCATGTTCGTGTAGATGCAGACGAATCATTTGCAGTTCAATTGAATAAGATTGCATTCGAAGGTGGCATTGTCTTAGCCCAATTAACACCAGTACGCGCATCATTAGAAGAGACCTTCTTTAAGATGACGGAGGATAGCGAATGAGAATTTTCTTAGCCGAATGGCGAAAGCTCCGCCGTCCAACTTTCTTCTTCGGAACTTTGGGTTCTGTGGTTTTTGTTACCGGACTAGTAACGTCATTACTGTTTCTATTAATTGATTCGGAGACCGGAAATGCAGATCGCGGTAACCGAATTACACGTGAGATGTTGCAATTACCTGATGGTTTTACGATTGGCTTTAATAGTGCAAGTGGACTCCTGGGTTTGGTTGCACTTTCAGTATTTGCAGCACAAACAGCTCAAGAATATACATACGGAACATTGAGAAATTTATTGGTCAGACAGCCACGCCGTTATCGCTTGCTGCTTGGCAAATATGTTTCAATGATTTCTTTTTCATTAATTTCGGTAATTGTTAGCGCAGCTACTGCAGTAGGACTTGCACTTGCATTATCGGGAAGAGCAAAAGTTTCAACCGACGCTTGGATGACTAGTGCGGGACAAACTGCATTAGTCGAGACATTTGTAAATGTATTTATCTCAACCATTGGCTATGGAACTATTGGAATGATTTTAGGTTTGATCTTTAGGTCTCCGATAAGTTCAATCTCAATTGGTACCGCATATATGTTGGTAGTCGAAAGCATTGTCATAGTTGCATGGCAACCCGTATCCAATTGGTTGCCTGGCAATTTGCTGGGAATTGTTGCGGCCGGCGGTTCACCGATAGGGATAGAAGATGTTCCAACATATTCTCAAGCTCTTCTAAGAGTTGGCATATTTCTTGCGCTACTTGCGCTCGGCACCGCGACGCTATTTAAGCGTCGTGACGTAGCCAACTAATCGGAAATCCCAAGCTCGAGTGGGTTTGGGATTTATCCTTTATACCTCTTCCCCGGAGGTATAAATTGCGTCGTAAGAATCTCATCGCAGTGTTCGCTGCGATTTCTTTATTTGTAGGGCTAACTGGTTATGAATCACCAGCGTTAGCAGCGACCAAGAAACCTACCGTTGAAGAGATCAATGCTGCCAAGAAAGCCGAAGCCGCTAAGAAAGCTGCTGCAGATGCTCAAGCAAAGCAACTTAATAAAGCTAAAGATTCTTTACGCACCTTGACTGCAAAGGCAAATGCTGCACAAGCGCTCTACAACACCGCGCTAGCTGAGCTGCGAAAAGCTACTGAAATTTCAAATGCGGCAACTGCACATGCAATTGAAGCCGCAAAAGCGGTTGATGAGGCACATCGCAAAATTGGAAAACTAGCTGCAAATGCATACATCATGGGTGGCAGCTTTACAGATATTCAGCCATTACTAAGTTCGGATGGACCACAAGAGTTAATTGATCAACTTTCAACTCTTGGCAAGATTGGTGCATCAAATACTCAAGCTTTAAAGCAATTTAAAGCGGCCGAAATTATTGCAAAAGCTGCAAAGGTTGCCGCCGATAAAGCAAAAGCTGCACAAGCTGTCGCAACCGAAAAGGTAGCTGCGGCGAAGAAAGTTGCAGATGATGCACGCGCTGCACAAGCACAAGAAGTTGCTAAATTGCAGAAAGTTCAAGATAAGTTAATGGCTGATTTAATTGCAGCTCGAAAAGTTCGTACTACGCTCGAACAACGTAGGCAGTTAGCTCTTCTTGAAGAACAGAACGCTAATGTTGCTACAACAATCATTGATCAGAAGAAGATTTGGCCGGACCGTGGATTTAAAGGTCGTTCCACAATTCGCTCGACTGCAGAACAAAGAGCAGCAGCTGTGGCATATGCAACCAAACAAGTTTTGGCTAAGAAACCTTATGTATGGGGCGCCGAAGGACCTAATTCATTTGATTGCTCTGGTTTAGTTTATGCAGCTTATAAATCTGCTGGTCTTGGCTGGCCAAATTGGGATCGTTTGAATGCCGCACTTTATTCGGTTGCTACTTATCACGTTCCGTTAACACAAATGCAGCCAGGCGATTTATTGTTCTATTCATACAATGGGTCAATTGCAGCGATTCACCACATTTCAATTTATGCTGGCAACAATATGGTTTGGGAGGCACGCAATAAGCGCGTGGGCTTAGTCAAATCAAATATGTATTCAATGCCAGGTTTGATGCCTTTCGCGGGACGCGTTTAATGGATGCGCTCGTTGCACTTAGAAGTGCGGTACGAGCAACGCTCGAAAAATATTCTGCCGGAGATTTAATTGCAGTTGCGGTATCTGGTGGTGCCGATTCCTTAGCTCTTGCTGAAGTTGCAAGAATCGAAGGCGAAAAATTAGCCCAAAGAATTGTGGCAGTAACCATCGATCATCAATTGCAATCAGGTTCTGCCGAACAAGCAAATATAGTTGTGAAGCAACTTTCAATTCCTTGTTCGATAATTAAAGTGAATGTCGAGCTAAAGGATGGGCTAGAAGCATCTGCAAGGAGAGCGCGTTATGAAGCGCTAACAAATTTTGCTAAAGAAAATAATGCATCTGCAGTTTTACTTGGTCATACCAAAGATGATCAGGCTGAGACCGTGCTTCTTGGGCTGGCACGAGGTAGTGGTGCTAGGTCGTTATCTGGAATGTCTCAAGTCAATGGAATTTTTGAAAGACCATTTTTAGAAATTACACGAGAGCAGACGGTTGCTGCGTGTAAAGAATTAAATTTCCAAGTTTGGAATGACCCACATAATGAAAACCTAGATTTCTTACGAGTTCGAGTTCGTAAGAATGTGCTGCCGATTATGGAAACAGAACTTGGCCCAGGAATCAGAGATGCACTAACTAGAAGCGCACATCTGCTACGAGATGATGCAGATGCCTTAGATGCAATGGCAGAAGAATTTTGGAGCCAAGATAAATCGCTAGCAGTTGAGCCCCTAGCTAAATTGCCTAAAGCGGTAAGAAGCCGAGTTTTACGCCTGGCGCTCTTTGAAAGTGGTGTATCTCAACTTTCTGCCGATCAAGTAGGGCAGGTAGAAGCGTTAATTTCCAACTGGAAGGGTCAAGGCGAGGTCAGTCTCCCAGCGGGTGTGAAGGTTTCGCGAATTTCGGGCAGACTAACGCTCTCATAGGAAGCACCGAAGACCTACCGAAAGGGAGAGCGTGGAACACGCACACGTCGCTAGCGATATCGAACGCGTAATTGCAACCAAAGAAGAGATTGATGCTCGTATTAAAGAATTAGCAGCGCAAGTTGCTAAAGATTACGATGGCAAAAACCTTTTACTAGTTGGCGTGCTTAAAGGCGCCGTAATGGTTATGGCAGATCTAACTCGTGCATTGGATATTCATGTTGAGATGGATTGGATGGCGGTCTCTTCTTATGGTTCCGGCACTAAATCAAGTGGTGTAGTTCGAATCCTCAAAGATTTAGATCGCGATATCACTAATCGTGAAGTTTTAATTGTCGAAGATATTGTTGATACCGGATTGACTCTTCATTGGCTCAAATCTAATTTGGAATCACGTGGCGCAAAGAAGGTAGAAATTCTTACCATGCTACGCAAACCAGAAGCAGCCAAAGTTGAAGTAGATGTTAAGTATGTGGGTTTTGATATCCCTACTGATTTCGTTATTGGGTATGGATTAGATTTTGATGAAAAATATCGCAATCTTGATTTTATCGGCGTCTTAGCAAAGCATGTGTACGCATGAGTGAGCGAAAGAAAAAAATGACCGAGAAGAAACCAGCTCGTAAATCCGGAAAATCTAATTTGCCAGCTTCCAATAACAACTTCCGCAAATTAACTCGCGGTCCACTTTTCTGGATTGTGCTTGGAATTTTGGCCGTAACTTTCTTTGGGCAGATCTCATCGGCTACTAATCGCTATACCGAAGTAAGCACCTCTCAGATCCTTGATGCAATTACTAAGGGCGAAGCTGCTACCGCAACAGTGGTTGATAAAGATCAAGTCATTAAAATTGAGCTAAAAGATGGCGTTACTATCAAAGGCGCTTCTAAAGTTCAGGCTAAATATGTTATTCGCCAAGAACCAACAATTATTGATGTTTTGACCAGCAATCCACCTGCTAAAGGTTGGAATGTAATTGTTCCTTCACAATCAATTCTGGTTACCTTCTTGCTATCAGTCGCGCCATTCTTGATTATCGCGTTGCTCTTCTTCTGGATGATGAGCAATGCAAATGGCGGCGGAAAAGCAATGCAATTCGGTAAATCCCGAGCGAAATTGCAAGATGATGAAACTCCTAAAACAACTTTTGCAGATGTTGCTGGTGCAGATGAAGCAGTTCAAGAGCTCGAAGAGATTCGAGACTTTTTAGCGGCTCCTGCCAAGTACAAAGAAATTGGCGCCAAGATTCCTAAAGGTGTGTTGCTTTATGGACCACCGGGTACCGGTAAAACTCTGCTTGCTCGCGCAGTAGCTGGAGAAGCAAAAGTTCCTTTCTATTCAATTTCAGGTTCAGATTTCGTAGAAATGTTTGTTGGTGTCGGTGCGGCACGTGTTCGTGATTTGTTTAATCGCGCAAAAGAGAATTCTCCAGCGATTGTTTTCGTTGATGAGATTGATGCAGTTGGTCGTCAGCGCGGTGCTGGACTAGGTGGCGGACATGATGAACGCGAACAGACTCTCAACCAATTACTTGTTGAGATGGATGGCTTTGATGATCAAACACAAGTCATTTTGATTGCCGCAACTAACCGCCCAGATGTTTTAGATCCCGCTTTGTTACGTCCTGGCCGCTTTGATCGCCAAATTCCAGTTGAACGGCCAGACTTGAAGGGTCGCGAAGCAATTCTCAAAGTTCATGCCAAGAACAAGCCATTTGAAAAAGACTTAGATTTATTGGCCATTGCACGTCGCACCCCTGGTTTTACCGGTGCAGATTTAGCAAATGTGCTTAATGAAGCGGCACTATTAACGGCACGCAATAATGAAAAAGTCATTACTTTAGGTTCAATTGATGAATCAATTGATCGAGTAATGGCCGGGCCACAAAAAAAGACTCGAGTTATGAGTGATGAAGAGCGTCGCGTAACTGCTTATCACGAAGGCGGACATGCATTGGTAGCGCATGCACTTCCACATACAGATCCGGTTCATAAAATCACAATCATGCCGCGCGGGCGAGCACTTGGTTACACAATGGTGCTTCCGGATGAGGATAAATATTCAGTAACGCGCAATCAGTTATTAGATCAGTTGGCTTACACCTTAGGTGGCCGCGCAGCGGAAGAGTTGATCTTCCATGATCCATCTACTGGCGCAAGTAACGATATTGAAAAGGCAACTGCGTTAGCGCGCCAGATGGTTACTCAATATGGAATGACCGAAACTATTGGTGCGGTAAAACTTGGCACAAATTCTTCAGCACCATTCTTAGGTCGCGATCTTTCACATCAGCGCGACTACTCAGAGAATTTGGCCGCAGTGGTTGACTCAGAAATTAGAAAACTAATCGACAATGCTCATCAAGAAGCTTT
>JACCEA010831095.1_pt1 | contig 21228 bp, 18 predicted proteins | sample 7449851 | NCBI WGS metagenome assembly JACCEA01 (sample SAMN15323453, study PRJNA562643) | freshwater metagenome | isolation source: river surface water | place: USA:Blue River Watershed | collected 2017-08-18 | reverse complement strand
GGGGGCGCTTATGCACTCCACCAACATGGGTCCCAGCCTCGTCTTCGCCGGGGATTAGTACTCGCAGCGCCATACACCGCAGTGTAAACAGATTGCGGTAGATCGGCAATCTCTAAACATGAATTGCCATGGATAAGCCAAGCATCTCCGAAGCAACCAGGTCAATGGCTTGGGGCAAATGGCCTACGTCTGACCGTTGGATCTAGGCCTTCTTTTGGAAACCTTGGGTCCTCTTTGAAGTTGCGTTGATTTTCGTGACGTTATACTATCTTCAGGAGATTTCGACAGCCTGTTAGTCGGTGAGGCAACCTAATCTGCGCAGAGAAAAGGCCGTACAAACATTGACAGTCTTTTTTCGGCTTTGCTAGGATGCCTGTGGCCTGGTGGCTCGGTTAGGGCGTACTGAATCGTTCAAACCCTCAAGTCCTCAAGTTTTCTTTCGTGAGTCATGATTCGGTAGAGTGACGAAAATATAAGCAGCGGCATGCCGTTGCCAACGATATAAGGGAGGTGCCTAATGAGCCTTGATTATGTCAAGTTCTCCAACGGATTTGAAAAGTTTATGCCGAAGGAATATCGAGATTTGGTAGAGCACGGACCGTTTGGGAAGAAAGTCTCGGTTTCACAGGTTGGAAGTTTCAAGGAAGTGCTTGAAGAGCATCCTATGTGCGCCGGTTGTGCGATGACGCTCTTCATTCGCTTGGCTATGGTGGCGTTCCCAAATCCAGAAGATACGATTACCGTCGGGACGGCCGGTTGCGGTCGCCTGGCCATTTCACAGGCTGCCATCCCCTTTGTCTATGGCAACTACGGAGATCAAAATGGAGTGGCGAGCGGCCTCTCGCGTGGCCTTCGGCTTCGTTTCGGTGACAAGCCTAAAGATGTGGTCGTGATGGCCGGGGACGGTGGGACGGCGGATATTGGCTTCCAGCAGGTGCTGCATTCATGGTTCCGGAAGGAACGATTTACGACCATTATGTTGGACAACGAAGTGTACGGAAATACCGGTGGTCAAGAAAGCGGGATGACCAACCGCGGTGCGGTGTTGAAGATGGCTCCCCTCGGGAAGAAGTTCGAGAAGATGGACATGCTGCAGATGGCGAAGGTCGCAGGTTGTGCCTATGTAGCGACTGTGGTGCCGAATAATCCGCGTCGTGTGGAAAGTGTCATCAAGAAAGCCGTGCTGATCGCACGCGAAGTCGGGTCAACCTATATCCAAGCCTACACATCCTGCAACATTGAGTATGCCATTCCGACCGATAAGGTCATGGAAGACGCGAAGACGGTTGAAAACGACCGCTATCAGTTTACGGAGTATGTCAGCGAAGAAGCGAAGCAGTATCTCACTGAGCGCTATGGCTACAAGGAGTTTCTTGCCAAGCCGGCTGCTGCGATTCCTAACAAGGCCTAAGCGAACGAAGGAGAGTCCACGATGGCAAAGCGCTTCAATATTCGAATGGCAGGTGTGGGCGGACAGGGCGTCGTGACTGGGTCGCACATACTGAGTACCGCCGTCATTAATGCCGGCGGTGAAAGCACGATCGTGCCGTTCTATGGATCGGAAAAGCGAATGGCGCCGGTCGAAAGCTACGTTCGCGTGTCGGATGAACCGATCTATGAAATCGGCGAAATCACCTTCCCGCACATCATTATCATCTTCCATCCTCAAGTCATTACGCACGGCAAGTCTTACACGATGCCGTTCTACTTCGGCTTGAAGGAAGATGGGATTGCATTGATCAATAACGATGGGCCGATGAATCTCCATCGAGATCAGGCGGCTGAGCTGAAAGAGCGGCGTGCGAAACTGTATTACTTCCCTGCAACGAAGATCTCTCTTGAAGTCGCGGGCATGGATCTGGCCACTAACATGGCGCTGATGGGCTGTATCGGTGCAATTACAGGGTTGACGAGCATGGCGGGGCTGGATCAAGCCGTGAAGGACCGGTTCCTTGGGAAGGGGTTCGTGGTATCTGGTGGTACGGCCGCTCTGGACAGCGTCGTTGAGCGGAAGTTCAAAAAGAAGCAAGAACTGATCGAAAAGAACGTTGCCGTCATGCGGGCCGGGTGGAACTACGCTGTTGATCATGGTTGGGCTGCGGCTGATGTCAAGCGGGTGGAAGAGCCTGTCGCAGCAGCCACCGCGTAACCGGTTATAAAGGAGTTTCCATGTACCTCGTAGCCGATATCAGTGTCGAAATTTGTGCCGCAAAGAGTTGTAAGCTCTGCACCCAGTACTGTCCGGAAGCCAACACGATCCTTTACAGCGATGAGATGGGTAAAGATCAAGGATTCAAGTACGGATCCGCCTATGTCGCAGTCGACCGTTGTAAAGGATGTGCGCAATGCGTGTGGGTCTGCGACACCATGGCAAAGAATAATGCCATCAAGATGATTATGATTGACCAACTACCAAAAGCGGCATTGACGGACAATATTACGTACGGAGAGAAAAGCACCACGGCAGTGTTAGCAAGCCCTGTCGTCGGGTAAGGAAAGGGAATCAGGCGTGGCCATCACACAAGATACGAGAGAGCGGATCATCGTGCCGGGTCCGGCTGGGTTCCACCCGCCGTCTGCGGCTCAGTTAGGTGTTGACCTGCCGGATCCTGGGCAGGGGTTGTACTACGGCCTTCTTGAGCCAAATGAGGAAGTTGTTATTGAGGAGATGGCTCGAAAGATGTTGACGAGCCCGAATGCAACGATTTTCCCGGGTCCCTTGCTCTTGTGGGCCTGGAACGACCATGCAGTAGAAAAAGCAAAAGCGACATTGGAAATTGCCGCGCAGATTCCTGAAGTGATGATTATTCCGATGCCGGACTATCGTCCGAAGTATCCGAAGATCGATCCTGAGGAAGTGATCAATCCGAATCATCCGAATTTGACAATCTGGGGCAACAAGATCGAAGCCTGTATCTTCATCGGTGTGCATTGCCATTATGCTAATCTCACCCTCAAGATGATCCGGGCGGGAACCAATTGTTGTACGATGGCGATCTGCGCGGAGCAAGGTCACGAGGATGCCATGCTTACGATCCGGGACTCCGATACCCTGAAAATCAAGCGGGTCGCGCAGATTTTCAAGCGTGTCCGGGAAGAACTGGGGATCAAGTTGCCGGAGAATGGAGAAAACGTCCGTTTTACCGGTACCCAGTCAAAGGTCCATGGTGGTAAGACTCATACTAACCCGATGGCGTTTGCTCCGACTCCTGGTGGAGCGGGGAGCGCTGCGATGTTTGGCCATTCTGCAGAACAGATGAAGCGAGAAGGGTAGGCTGAGCGAATAGCTCACCGTCCATATAAAGAGGTGCGATTATGAGCGAGACTGAAGTGAAAACGAATCCCCAAGGCGACCCGATCACCAGCGTGGCAGCTCCGGCGAGCGCAAAGAAGCAAGATCCGCATGGCGAGGCAAAACGTCAGAAGGTTGTGACTCCTGAATACATGTTTCATGAGGCGCCGCGGACGAAGGAGTTCATCACGGGCAGCGAAGCGGCCAAGGAAGCGATCCGTCGATCCAACGTGGATTTAGCCATTGCCTATCCGATCACCCCGCAAAGTGAAACGATGCAGCTCGTCGGGGTGCTCTACGGTGAAGGCTATGTGAAAGAGTACTATCGTGGAGAAGAAGAAGTCGGTGTGATGGCTGCCATCGCCGGTGGGTCTCGTGCAGGCGTTCGATGCTATACGGCCACAGCTGGGCCCGGTACGTTGCGTGGATTGGAAGGTATTGCGTCTTGGCCTGGCCACCGTCTTCCGGTGGTTGCAATGTTTACGTGTCGCGTCGTCAATGCGCCACTTGCCATTCAGCCGGACAATATCGAAGTCGCTTACCTGCTGAACTGCGGCATGATTGTATTCCATGCTGAAAATCAGCAGGATATGTTCGATTTCACGATGGCGGGCTTCACGATCAGTGAAAAGAACGACGTGACTCTGCCGGTTGGGGTCTGCTGCGACGGGTTCTTTGTGACGCATGCTCGCGGCTACGTGCGGATGCAAGATCGTGGGATCAAGTTGCCGCCGCGTGAAGCCTGGCGTGGTGCGGTGCCGGTACTCGATGCCGAGAATCCTCCGGCTCGTCTGTCCCGTGACGCCCCGGTTCAGAAGTCGAACTTTATGGCCTATAACATTCATGCGGTCTGGCAGCAGGAAGTGTGGGCGGCTGTCGAACGGTCTCGCAAGTACATTAATAAGTACATGGGTGGTTTGCTGACGGCGGAAAACGTCGATGATGCCGAAGTGATCATCATTGCGTCAGGCAGCGCAGCAGCGCAATCACGTGAGGCTGTGCGACTTTGCAAGGAAAAGGGTATGAAGGTCGGATTGATCAAGGTCCGCTCCCTCCGCCCATTTCCGACGAAAGAACTCCGCCAGTTATGCGCGAAGGCCAAGCTGATTGTGGTTCCTGAATTTAACTACGTCGGCTGGCTGGCGAAGGAAGTGGCGACTGCCATTTACGGATTTTCCAACGCAAAGATCATCGGCGGCCCGCGCGTATACGGTGGTCAATCGATGCCAGTTGAGTTGATCGTGGATGAGGTTGAATCCGGAGTGAGCGGCAAGAAATCCACGAACGTTGCGATGTCGCAGGTTATGGGCGGTACTACAGTGAATCCAGAAGAGGTTGCCCAGTTTATGCGTAGCATTTAGCGGCGCATCGTCTTGAAATGAAAAGAGCCTGTCCGGGAAACCGGGCAGGCTCTTTTGTTTGTAAGGTGCCGTGTTGCTCGTGAATCGTATCTCGTAAGCATTCAATGAACGACGCTCGCCTCACTGAGTGGGCGAAGCAGGGTTCACGAAATACGAGCGACGTTGTTAGCCCTGAATCTCATCCTCCACCATCTCCTCACTGGCCGGCATCCCGTAAGCCACATATTTGGCGTAGGATAGGTAGATCCCTGCACTATCCGTCATGGCTTTGGACCCGGCCGTCAGCCGAACGACTTTGTCGGAGCCGGGTGGTTCAATGTTTTGGAGCATGCTGACGTGGTCGTGCAGGAGTCGGATATAACGTTCTACCGCCGATTCGACGTCTTTATAGGCCTTCAAAATATCATCGGTCATGGTTGTCCTCCGTAATGCCCTGAGCATACACTACGGCTATGCAACGCCTCAACGTTCCAGTGTCAGGAAGGATTCTTGATGCCATCCTCGCTTCCGTTGAAGAAGAGAGCGTTTCGACTAAGCAGCTGGCTCAGGCCGTAAGCGAGCTGTCGAGAATCTTCACTAAAGAACGGGATCGCCTCAGTGTTTCGTATCTGGATAGTAGCCACTTAGGTGCGGCATATCTTCAGTATTTCCTGCCGGTTAATCTCGCCAAGATACAACGGTTGCTCAATGAGATGCCTACTCCTGAAGTGGATGAGAGTTTCTCAGTGTTGGACCTTGGTTCAGGCCCTGGTACCGGGGCGTTGGCAGTCCTCGACTGGTGGCAGGAGCAGGTGTTGCCGTATGCTCTGTCCGTGACTGCTGTTGATGGTTCGAAAGCAGCTCTTAGACAAGCCCGAGAGTTGTGGGATCGATACTGCCAGGCGGCCACTGTTGGGGCAGCGAGTTTACAGACCTATGAAGGAGATCTTGAGCGGCGAGTCTGGCTAGAGCAGGTTAAGCAACGGGCACCCTTTGATCTAATTATTCTCGCTAACTGTCTGAACGAGATTCATCCAGATACAAAAGACTCAATCGAGATGCGTGCTGGCATGGTGCTCGAGGCGTTGTCGCTCCTCGCCCCGCATGGAACGATGATGATCGTTGAGCCGGCTCTACGCGAAACTTCGCGGGCCTTGCTGCAGGTGCGTGACAAACTGCTCCAAGAGAAGCGCTGCACCATTTACAGCCCCTGCCTCCATGAAAACGCATGCCCAGCTCTGGTGAAGCCAGATGACTGGTGTCACGAAGAGCGAGCATGGGAACCACCGGCCGTCATTCAACAGATTGATGCCGAAGTGGGATTTATCAAGGATGCGCTGAAATTCTCGTATCTGTTGTTACGCAAAGATGGCAAGACAATCGTCGATCGGCAACCCAATGTGTATCGAGTCGTGAGTGAATTGCGAGTCATGAAGGGCGAAAAACGAGCATGGCTCTGCAATGAACAAGGCCGACAAGAAATAGGTAGGCAGGATCGCCTGGCATCTCCCGACAATGTGGCATTCGATCAGTCGCATCGTGGCACTATCGTGCAAATTGAGAAGATTGTTCATAAGGAACGAAAGGGGAAGGTGTCGTCGTTGGGGCGTATTGAGCGGGATGCAGCGGTGCAACTCACTCGCCCGGTCTGACTGCTGTTCAAGGGAGCGATGTGTTTGGCTGCTCCAGAGCCATCCTTTGCAATGTGCTACACGTGGTGAGGAGATGATTGACCATGTGTCACGTGGTAGTTTACACTCCTATTCGTGATTAAAACGTTTGCGGATCGGCACACCGCAGAGCTGTATGAGACAGGTAGGGTGAAGCGATTTCCATCCGAGATTTGGGGCGTGGGATTGAGAAGGTTGCAATATCTCGATTCGGCTTCATGTCTGGATGATTTGAAGGTTCCTCCGAGCAACCGATTGCATAAACTGAAGAATGATCGAGAGGGGCAGTACTCGATCTCCGTCAATATGAAGTGGAGAATCTGTTTTCGATTCGTAGACGGCGATGCATACGATGTCGAACTAACCGACTATCATTGAGGCGAGGTCTGGTATGGGTATTCTCAATAAGGGGTTAAGAAAAGTTCGGCCGACTCATCCGGGAGAGATGCTACGAGAAGATTTCCTGCCTGACTATAAACTGACCGTATCAGGGTTTGCCAAAGCGCTAGGAGTGTCTCGTCAGACGGTGAACGAAGTGCTACGGGAACGGCGGGCAGTCAGTCCAGAAATGGCGCTGCGGCTCTCTCGTCTGTTTGGCAACAGCCCGGAGTTTTGGCTGAATGCCCAGCGAGCAGTTGATCTGTGGGAGGCAGCCAAACAAGCCAAGCACCGAATCAGTCGCATTGCCCCACTAAGTGCTGCCTAGCGAGCTGCGATATTCGAATGCATTGCCCTCTGCATTGAATCATAGCCAGAAGAGCAAAAAGACTGAACACGCTGGACCTAAAAGAGGGCGTGGCGACACTGGGGCCGGAATGCCGACGCCGAACGGGAGAGAAACATGGTTCGGCGGCAGAATGCCAGGCGAGCCGTTTGGCAAGGTTTGACCGATTCAGATGGTTGAACCCTCTTCCTTAGTAATAGGGTGTTCAAAAAGCATTTCAGCAAGGCCCCAGCAAGCGAAAAGCCGAGGGGGACAAGGCAGGGTACGTTTAGGGTTTGTGCGATGCGAGAACGAAGCTGGAGGGAGTTTTTCGGCAGCTGTTAGTCCGCTTCAGGTTCCGAGCTGCCGTGCTGGTGGGAGACCTTATCTTCCTCGAAGAGGTCCGCCATTTCTTCAGCCATGACGGCATCATCGTCCTGAATGGCGAATACGGGGATTTCTTTTCTCACCTTGGGCTTTTCGTCCGGCGAAGGGTCGGGTTGTTTTGGCGTGTCACTCATAGTCTCAGTATACACTAGTGCTGGGAGCAGGAGCAGATTTATTCAAAGGCCTCTAACGAAGATCGCTCGACAAATTGGCGTTGACACCCCTGACAGGTGACAAAATAGTAAGCGTCCCGTACGGACACAGTGGCTCGAAGGTCGAGGTTCACACCCCGATGATTGCACGAGGTGCATGAAATCTCCTTTAGGCGAAACGGGATGTCAGGCTGTGTGCGGAGATAGAATTCCATGTCGGTATAGACAGGGAACGTGTAAAAACACTTCTTACAGATGCCCCGCCAGTCGCCGTCAGTCCCCATGAACCGTTCATCGATGGCAAAGCTCGATTGCTTGCAGATCGCGCAGGGGACTGTGTTCAGACGGCGTTCCACTTCTTGCTGAGTAAGCGTGACCATACGGAGAGTATAGCGGGCGAGGAAAAGGAATCGCAACTGGTACCGCAGTACCGGTGAGAATGCTTGACGCTTCTCTGGGGCACGTTATACTCACAATGCCATGCACATGATTACGGACCAGTTGTTGGTCGGGAACATTGACGATGCGCAGCAACCACCGGCGGTCGTCGGGACTCTGTTGCTGGTGGCCGAAGAGTTGGTCGTCACCCCTGCCCCCTGGATGGATTACCACCACATTCCCTTTCGAGAGTTTGCGAAGGCCGATCCTGCAAAGTTGATGGAAGCGGTGCAATGGCTTGAGTCACGGGCACCGACCGAGCGAAAACTGGTTTGTTGCCGGGCCGGCATGGGTCGATCGGTTTCGGTCGTCATGGCGTACCTCTGTTGTGTGGAAGGGAAATCCTACGACGAAGTGCTGAAACTCGTCATGATACGGCATCCAGGTGCCATGCCGCTGCCGAATCTACAGGTCGCCATCGAGCAGGTTCGTCAACTCCGTCGTTCCAAGTCGTCTCGCCACGCTGAGTCCTAAGGCGGTCTCGCTTTCATCGCACAATCTTGCCTTTCCCTCCCTCTCGTGGCTTAATGCCGCACATTTTCTACTCAGAACGTGGTTACGGAATGCCTGAACTTCCCGAAGCTGAAGTCGTTGCTCGACAACTCCGCGCACGTCTACTCGGTGCGCAGCTGACCGATGTATGGATCGGACGAGAGGATATTGTTCGAGAGGGATACGACACTGCGTCGTGGTATTGCGGTGCGGCCCTCCAGTCCGTTGAACGGTTCGGCAAAAGTGTCGCCTTGGGGTTTGTGAACAGTCGAGCGTGTCGCTATGTCGTGGCTGAGTTGGGGATGACCGGACTTCTCCTGTTCCAATCGGCACCGACCAAACATCCACAGCATGTTCATGCGAGACTGTCGTTCAAAGGAGGTCACGAACCAGAACTGCGGTATTGGAACCCCCGCAGATTCGGACGCCTCTCGCTGTTGGATAAAGCCGGACTGGATCGCTATCGCACTCGCCGGTTTGGGATGGATCCATTGGCCGCATCTCAGCAGGACTTTGTGCGACTCTTACAGGAGCGCCGTGGGCGGCTCAAATCCCTCTTAATGCATCAACAAGTCATTGCCGGCATCGGGAACATCTATGCAAACGAGATTCTCTTTCGGGCTGGTCTCCACCCGAATCGCCAGGCTTATCAGGTGTCGGTGCGCAAGATCGTCGCGCTCTATGCGATCATGCGGGAGGTCCTGGATGAGGCCATCAGCCATGGGGGGTCGAGTGTGCGAGACTTTTTTGCTCCTGATGGGAGCGAGGGGCAATACAAGCGGCGGCATCTGGTTTATGGGAAAGAGGGACAACCCTGCTCGAATCACTGTGGTGGAGTGATTCGACGCCTTCGGGGCGAACGGAGCTCATATTTTTGTCCCCGTTGTCAGGCCATGCGATCGAAACGACAACCATAGCCGACAAAACTTATTATATTGCCGATGGTTAGGATGATATCTTGCGAAAGGTCTTCGCTAGGTCTTTTGATCCCCCTCACTATTAGTTCCTCTGGCGTCTTGAGTCATCCTGGTAGTTTCAGCTAAAATCCCGCTCCCCTATTTGCCTGAGTTACTACGAAGGAGAATTCGCATGGCTAAGGTGTTGGAAGGCCCCGGCATGGGGCTGATGAAGAAGTGGGGGATTCACGTCCCCAACTATGTCGTCGTCACGTCCGTTGACGAACTGACTAAGCTCGGACAAGCCAATGATTGGATGAAGACCTCGAAGTTAGTGGCAAAGGCGCACGAGGCGCTCGGCTCACGCTTTAAGCTCGGTCTGGTCAAAGTTGGTTTGGATCTGAACGGCGCAATTGCTGCGACCAAGGAAATGATCGGTCGTCAGGTCGGCAGCATCACCGTGTCGCAGGTCATTGTGTCGGAGATGGTTCCACATAAAGAGGAATACTACTGTGCGGTGAAGTCGACCCGCGAAGGCAGCGAGATTCTTGTCGCCAATTGCGGCGGGATCGAGGTTGAGTCGAACTGGGACCGGGTGAAACGCCTCTGCTTGGAAGTCGGGCAGGCTCCCTCGGCGGGTCAACTCGAAAAACTTTCAAAAGATGCCGGATTTACCGGCCCGCTTGCGAAAAAGATGGCCGATTTTGCAGGCAAGATGTTCACCTGTTTCGACAGCGAGGATGCACAATATCTCGAAGTGAATCCAGTCGTCACGCGAGAGAGCGATGGCGAGTTGGTCGCGCTCGATGCAGTCACGTTACTGGATGGCGACGCCAAGTTCAGGCATCCGGATTGGAATTTTCAATTCGCGGCTGAGTTCGGCCGTTCCTACAGCAAGGACGAAGTGGAAGTCATGGCGGTCGACAGCAAGATCAAGGGCTCAGTAAAGTTCATCGAGATTCCTGGCGGGGACACGGCCATGCTGCCGGCCGGCGGCGGCGCAAGCGTTTACTATTCTGACGCGGTTGTGGCGCGAGGCGGCAAGCTGGCGAACTATGCCGAGTATTCCGGTGATCCGCCGGATTGGGCTGTGGAAGTGTTGACGGAAAAAGTTTGTTCGTTGCCTGGAATCAAGAACATCATCGTCGGTGGTGCGATCGCGAATTTTACCGACGTCAAGAAGACCTTCGGCGGCATCATTAACGGATTCCGCAAAGCGAAGGGCGACGGCAAGTTGAAGGGCGTGAAGATCTGGGTGCGTCGCGGCGGGCCGCGTGAGAAGGAAGGTCTCGATGCGATGCGCGCACTGAAGGACGAGGGCTTCGACATCAACGTCTTCGACCGCAATACTCCGCTGACGGACATCGTCGACAAAGCGTTACAGAAGTAACGAGCTATCAGCTATTAGCCATCAGCTGTCGGCCGAATGCTGACCGCTGGAGGCTTCACTGTTGGAGGACTTTCGATGAGTATTCTGGCCAATAAAGACACCCGCGTGGTGATTCAGGGTGGAGCCGCCGGTGTCAATGCAGCCCGCCGCATGGCGGAGTTCTGTTACCTGATTAAACGCCCCCTCACGGTCGAGGCGTTCGTCTATCCGCCCGATGCCGGCAAGACCAATGAAGTGCCGTACGGCAGCGGGCTGATTGCGATCCCCATCTACAAGACGATCGCCGAAGCGACGAAGAATCATCCCGCCATCAATACCAGCCTTGTCTACATCGGTGCCGATCGCGCCATGAAGGGTGGCATGGAAGCGTTGGATGATCCGAACATCAAGGTCGTCTCGATGATCACGGAGGGTGTTCCGGAGAAGGACGCCAAGCTCCTTGGAGCGCATGCGCGCAAGCTTGGTAAGGTGTTCAACGGGCCATCCTCGATCGGGATCATCTCGGCAGGGGCTTGTCGGTTGGGCGTCATCGGCGGCGCGTTCGACAACCTGGTCCTCTCGAAGTTGTATCGTGAAGGCTCTTTCGGCGTCATTACGAAGTCAGGCGGCCTTTCGAACGAAATTATCTGGATCTGCTCGCAATTTGCCGATGGCATCACGACGGCCATCGGTATCGGTGGCGATGCCTACCCCGGCACGGACTATGTGAGTTACCTCGAAATGTTTGAAAACGATCCGCAGACCAAAGCGGTCGTCATCGTCGGGGAGATGGGTGGAGACCTCGAAGAGCGGGCCGCTGAGTGGTATGGAGCCAAGAAGCGTCGTGTCAAGTTGATCGGCGTGGTTTCGGGCTTCTGCCAGGAGAGCTTGCCGAAGGGCATGAAGTTCGGTCATGCCGGGGCCAAAGAAGGGATGAAGGGCGAGGGCTCTGCCCGGTCGAAGTCCGATGCGCTGAAGAAATCCGGGGCAATCGTCCCGGCGACGTTCGGAGCCTTGGGGCCGGCCATCAAGGAAACTTATCAAGAGCTACTCAAGTCTGGTCAGGTGAAGGAGCCGGTGGAGCCGGCGGTGCTGCCAAGGTTGCCGAAGTCGGTAGAAGAGGCGATGAAGGCAGACGAAGTGATGGTGGCTCCGTTGATCCGAACCACGATCAGCGACGACCGTGGCGATGAGCCATGCTATGTCGGGTATCCAGCATCAGAGCTTATCAACAAGGGATACGAAATACCTCACGTCATCGGTCTGCTCTGGGATAAGCGCCTCATTTCGAAGCAGGAAGCGGAAATCATCAAGCGCATCATGATGCTTTCGGCGGATCATGGGCCTTGCGTCAGTGGGGCGTACGCGACGATTCTCGCAGCCTGTGCCGGAATCGGCCTGTCTCAAGCAGTCGCAGCCGGGCTCATCATGATCGGTCCGCGCTTCGGCGGCGCGGTGACGGATGCCGGTCGTTGGTTCAAGTATGCCGTTGACAATAAAATGAATGTCGACGAGTTTCTGGCCTACATGAAGAAGAACGTAGGGCCAGTGCCGGGAATCGGTCACCGAGTGAAGAGCCTGCGCAATCCGGACAAGCGGGTCAAGGAACTTGTGGGTTACGTGAAGAGCTTGAATATCAAAACGCCATGCCTCGACTTCGCCTTGGCGGTGGAGCAGGTCACGGCAGTCAAGAAGGATAACTTGATTTTAAACGTGGACGGCACGATGGCGGCGGTTCTGGTCGACATGGGCTTCCCTGTCGATAGTTTGAACGGTTTCTTCATCTTGTCGCGCACGATCGGATTGATCGGCCACTGGGTCGATCAGAAGCGGCAGGACAGCCGCCTGATCCGCCTGTTCGACTATCTGGTGAACTACGCGGCGCCCAAGCGTCGGGAAGTGCCGCCCTTGAAATAGTGCTGAGTAACCAGTGCCGAGTTCTGAGTGTGGGGCCTTCGCCCGACACTCAGCACCCAGCACTCAGAGCTGTAAGGAGCTACTCCCATGTCCATGGATCTCGCGAAAAATCTTTATGCAAAAATGCCGGCGGTCTTCGAGAAGGCCAAAAAGAAATTCGGCCGACCGCTGACGCTGGCGGATAAAATTCTTGTTTCGCACGCCGACAACTTCGATACCCAGAACTGGGAGCGGGGGAAGGCCATGTTGGCGCTGCGTCCCGATCGCGTGGCGATGCAAGATGCCACGGCCCAGATGGCCGTGCTGCAGTTCATGCAGGCCAACAAGAAGAAGGCCGCGGTTCCCAGCACGATCCATTGCGACCATCTGATTCGTGCGGAAATGGGATCCGAGAAGGATCTGACGCGCGCCTTGGACGAGAACCGGGAAGTCTATAACTTCCTGGCTTCTGCGGCGAAAAAGTACGGCATCGGATTCTGGAAGCCGGGTGCTGGGATCATTCACCAAGTCGTGCTGGAAAATTATGCGTTCCCTGGCTGCTTGATCATCGGGACTGATTCACATACGCCGAACGGCGGTGGGTTGGGTGGATTGGCGATCGGCGTCGGCGGGGCGGATGCCGGCGAAGTGATGGCTGGTTTGCCGTGGGAAGTGCTCCATCCGAAATTAATCGGGGTAAAGCTGACGGGCAAGTTGAGCGGATGGGCGTCTGCAAAGGACGTGATTCTTTATCTCTGCGGCCTACTGACGGTGAAGGGCGGAACCAATAAGATTGTTGAATACTTCGGACCTGGTGCTGAAACCATCAGTGCCACCGGCAAAGGTACGATTTGCAACATGGGCGCGGAGCTGGGTGCGACCACATCAGTTTTCCCATTCGATCAGAAGATGGTCGACTATATGACCATTACGGATCGGGCAGATCTGGCAAAGTTGGCCCAGGCAAACAAGGCCTTGTTGATGGCTGATCCAGAGGTGATGCAAGCTCCGGAAAAATATTACGATCAGATCGTTGAAATCGATCTCTCAAAACTTGAACCGCATGTGGTGGGACCGCACACGCCGGACCTTGCTAGGCCGATTTCAAAACTGAAAGCCGAAGCGCAAGAGAAGGGTTATCCGGTCGAATTGAAAGCTGCCTTGATCGGGAGCTGTACCAATTCCTCGTACGAAGATATCAGCCGTTCGGCTCACGTGGCGCAGCAGGCGTTGAAGGCTGGCTTGAAGGCGAAGGCCTCGTTCTTGATCTCTCCTGGATCAGAGCGCATCTACCACACCATGAAGCGTGACGGGTTCTTGGAGACCTTTGAGAAGCTCGGCGGCACCGTATTGTCGAATTCTTGCGGTCCCTGCATCGGCCAGTGGAAGCGTGCGGACGGGGTGAAGGGCAAGGCTGACTCGATCGTCAGCTCCTTCAACCGGAACTTCCCAGGTCGGAACGATGGGATCAGTGAAACCCTTTCGTTCCTCGCAAGCCCGGAAGTCGTGACGGCCTATGCGATCACTGGTGATCTTGGCTTCGATCCAGTGAATCAGACGGTCAAGGGTGCCGACGGCAAGGAATTCAAGCTCCAAGCTCCTGTTGGTGAAGAGTTGCCGGCCAAGGGGTTTGCGAAGGGTGAAGAGGGTTACGTGGCACCGGCTGACAATGGTGAGGGACTCACCGTTGATCTTCCGCCGACGAGTGAACGGTTGCAAGTCTTGCAGCCATTTCCGAAGTGGGACGGCAAGGATTTCGACAAGCTGCCGCTCTTAATCAAGACCAAGGGCAAGACCACGACCGATCATATTTCACCGGCCGGTCCCTGGCTCAAATTCCGAGGCCATTTGGACAAGATCAGTGACAACATGTTCCTCGGCGCCAACAGCGCGTTTTCGTCGGAGCCGGGCAAGGGCACGAACGTGTTGACCGGTGAGTCGAACCTGACAATCGCGCAGATTGCCCGCGCCTACAAGGCACAGGGCATCGGGTCAATCGTGGTCGGCGATGAAAACTACGGCGAGGGGAGCAGCCGGGAGCATGCGGCGATGTCGCCTCGCTTCTTGAACGTGCGCGCGGTCATCACGAAGAGCTTCGCGCGCATTCATGAGACCAATTTGAAAAAACAAGGGATCTTGGCGTTGACCTTCGCTGATCCGAAGGACTACGAGAAGATCGAGCAGCAGGACCGCATCAGTGTGACGGGGCTGAACAGTCTGGCTCCTGGCAAGCCGGTGCAGGTAACGATTCATAAGGCGGATGGCAACGCGCTCACCATCCAGGCGAACCACAGCATCACGGCGCAGCAGATTGCGTGGTTCAAGGCGGGTTCGGCGCTCAACGCGTTGAACTAAACAGTCACACCAAGAGGGAGCGTTATGGCAAGCAAAGCAGACAAAATTATCTATACGAAGACCGATGAAGCGCCGATGTTGGCGACCTATTCCTTTCTCCCCATCATCAATGCCTTCTCGAAGGCAGCGGGTGTCACCGTGGAACTGCGCGATATTTCTCTCGCGGGTCGTGTGATCGCGGTGTTCCCAGAGTATCTCACTCCGGCTCAAAAGCAACCCGATGCCTTGTCGGAGCTTGGCGAGATGGCGAAAACGCCTGAGGCCAATATCATCAAGTTGCCAAATATTAGCGCGTCGCTTCCTCAGTTGCAGGAGACGATCAAGGAGCTGCAAGGCCAAGGCTACAAGCTCCCGGATTATCCAGAGAATCCAAAGGATGACAAGGAAAAGGACATCAAGGCCCGCTACGACAAAGTCAAGGGCAGTGCGGTCAATCCGGTATTGCGCGAAGGGAACTCGGATCGCCGAGCCCCGTTGTCCGTGAAAGCCCATACCCGAAAACATCCGCATAAGATGGGTGCCTGGAGCCCTGATTCGAAGACCCACGTGTCCCATATGAAGAGTGGTGACTTCCGTTCGAACGAAAAGTCGGTGACGATCCCGGCAGCGACCACGGCGAAGATCGAGTTTGTGGGTGCCGACGGCAAGACCACTGTGTTGAAGGAGAAGGTGGCGTTGCAGGCCGGTGAAGTGCTCGACGCGACGTTCATGAGCGTCAAGGCGCTCCGCACGTTCCTTGAAGAGCAGATCCAGGATGCCCAAAAGAAGGGGGTGCTGTTCTCGCTCCATATGAAGGCCACGATGATGAAGATCTCAGATCCGAAGATCTTCGGTCATGCGGTGACTGTGTACTACAAGGACGTATTCGAGAAGCATGGTGAGACGCTGAAGAAGCTGGGTGTCGATCCGGACAACGGTCTCGGCGACCTCTATGCCAAGATCAAAGCATTGCCGGAGGATCAGCGCAAGGCGATCGAATCGGATATTCAAGAGGTCTACAAGAAGCGGCCGCCGATGGCAATGGTGAACAGCGACAAGGGCATCACCAATCTTCATGTGCCGAGCGACATCATCATCGACGCGTCGATGCCGCCGGTCATCCGAGACAGCGGCAAGATGTGGGGCCCGGACGGCAAGGCGGCGGACGCCAAATGTGTCATCCCCGATGCCAGCTACGCGCCGGTCTATCACGAAGTCGTCGAGTTCTGTAAAAAGAATGGCGCGTTCGATCCGAAGACCATGGGCACTGTGCCCAACGTTGGTCTCATGGCGCAGGCGGCTGAAGAATACGGTTCGCACGACAAGACCTTCAAGGCGCCTGGCAATGGCACGATTCGTATCGTCGATGCCGCGGGCACGACATTGCACGAACATAAGGTCGAAGCAGGCGATATCTGGCGTGCCTGCCAGGTGAAGGATGCGCCGATTCAGGACTGGGTGAAGCTGGCGGTGACCCGCGCCAGAGCGACCGGCTCGCCGGCGGTGTTCTGGTTGAACAAGGACCGTGCGCACGATGCGGAGCTGATCAAAAAGGTTAATGCCTACCTGCCGAAGCACGATACCGCCGGTCTTGATATCCGGATCATGTCCCCGGCGGACGCTTGCCGCCTGTCAATCGAGCGGATGAAGGAAGGCAAGGATACGATCTCTGTCACTGGGAACGTACTCCGCGACTACCTCACCGATCTGTTTCCGATTCTCGAAATCGGCACCAGTGCCAAGATGCTCTCGATCGTCCCGCTGTTGAACGGCGGCGGACTGTTCGAGACCGGCGCGGGAGGATCGGCTCCGAAGCACGTGCAACAATTTCAGGAAGAAGGCTACCTCCGCTGGGACTCGCTCGGCGAGTTTCTTGCCCTGGCTGCGTCGCTGGAGCATCTCGCCAAGGTTGGGAACAATCCGATCGCGAAGGTCTTGGCGGATACGCTGGATCAAGCCAATGCAAAGTTCCTGGAAAGCAACAAGTCGCCGGCGCGCAAGGTCGGCGAGATCGACAACCGCGGCAGCCATTTCTACCTCGCGCTCTACTGGGCGCAGGCCTTGGCCGCGCAGACCGCGGATAAGAAGATTGCGGAGCGATTCACGAAGATCGCCAAGGATCTGAGTGACAATGAAAAGAAGATCGATGGTGAATTGCTGGCCGCGCAAGGCAAGCCGCAGGATGTCGGCGGGTACTATCACCCGGACGATGCCAAGGCAGCGAAGGCGATGAGACCAAGCGCGACCTTGAACGCCATCATCGACGCGATCGCCTAAATTCGGCTCACGGTGAGGCGTGAGGGGCTATCGCTCCTTACGCCTCGCGTGTTACATAGGAACCTATGGCTCAAGAAGATAGCAATGTGATCGACCAGCCCGAGGTGATGAAGCCTCGGATGGTGACCATCGAGATCGCCGGCAAAAAAGTGGATGTCCCGGAAGGGATCACGGTGGTGAAGGCGATGTGGTATGCGGGGATGGATGTCGTCCGCGGCGTCGGCTGCCTCGGTGGTTTCTGCGGCGCCTGTGCGACCTACTATCGGACGAAGGACGATCCCAAGGTTCGAACCTGTTTGGCTTGTCAGATGGCGGTGCAAGACGGGATGTCGTTTACCATGATGCCGCCGTTTCCCGCCAGAAAAGCCACCTACGAAATTCAGAAGCTCCAAGATCCTAAACAAGACCTGTTCAATCTCTATCCGGAAGCGCCGCTCTGTCGGAATTGCAATGCTTGCACGGAAGCCTGCCCGCAGAAGATTGATGTGCGAGAAGGGGTCTGGAAGGCCGTGTTCGGAGACTTTAAGAGCGTGTCCGAAATGTTCATGGATTGCGTGATGTGCGGGATGTGCACACCGGTGTGCATTGCCGACATTGCGCCGAATCTCGTGGCGTTGTATGTGAGCCGTGCGCAGGGTGCGCATTTTAGCGAGAAGCCGGTCGGACTCGACCGTCGGATCAAGGAAATTCAGGACGGGCAATACAACGATGAGTGGAACAAGATTCTCAAGATGAGCGAGAAGGAACTGGCCGATCATTGTGCCACGGTGAAGTAATTCCAGCAGTGAGGCTTCCGAGATGGACATTCACGCGCTCCAACAGATCGTACACAAGACGCGGGATGCCCGGCGCAAGCAGACCATCCCCAAGTTTTCTCCTGCAGACCGCGATCAGCTGATTCATAAATATCATCCGGACTTTCGAGCGAGTGCCTACCGGCCGATCCGTTTCGGTCCCAATGAAGGGGACAAAACCGTCGTGGAATTGGCGACGTTGCTCGAAGGCGACAGTTCTATCCAGGATAGCGCTGATCTCACGCCACATTACACCTGCGATGTCTTGGTTATCGGCGGTGGAGGGGCCGGCTGTGCTGCGGCACTCCATGCTCATGGAGCGGGAGTAAAGACGATTCTGGCCACGAAACTCCGCCTCGGTGATTCGAACAGCGTGATGGCGCAGGGTGGCATGCAGATCTCAGTGGCGCCTGAAGATTCTCCCGTGACGCATTTTCTCGATACGCTCAAGGGAGGGCACATGGAGAACGACCATGCCCTTCTGAAGACCATGGTTGAGGATGGGCCGTCGATTGCGAAGTGGCTGCTGGAGTTGGGCGTGTTGTTCGATCGTCAAGCCGACGGCAATCTTCATGTGAAGAAGGGCGGTGGCAGTTCTAAGCCGCGTCTCTTGACCTGCTCAGACTATACAGGCCTCGAAATCATGAGGGTCCTCAAGGATGAGGTCATCAATCAAAAGATTCAGTTGCTGGAATTTGCTGCGGCCATCGAATTGCTCAGTGACGACGAGGGGCAGTGCACCGGCGCCATCTTCAAGGATCTCGACAATCAGCGACACATCGTGGTGGCTGCGAAGTCGGTCATCCTGGCGACCGGCGGTATCGGCCGCCTCCATTTTCAAGGATTTCCAACCAGTAATCACTATGGCGCCACCGGCGACGGACTCTGCCTGTCTTATCGCATGGGTGCTAGATTAGCCCATATCGATACGTTCCAATATCATCCATCAGGCGCGGTCTATCCTGAGCAATTGATCGGGCAACTGGTAACGGAAGGGATTCGTTCCGAAGGCGGCCATCTCGTGAATGCCAAGGGTGAGCGGTTTGTGAATGAACTTGATACCCGCGACGTCGTCTCCTCCTCAATCATTCGGGAGTGCGAGGAAGGTCGTGGGATTCGCACCATGTCGGGTCGTGTCGGGGTGTGGTTGGATACGCCGCTCTTGGATGCCGAGCATGGACCGGGGACGGTTGAGAAACATTTTCCAGCGATGATGCTCCAGTTCGAACGGTTCGGGATCGATATCAGCAAAGATCCGGTGCTGATCTATCCAACGCTGCACTATCAGAACGGCGGGGTGAAAATCGACACGAATTCTGAAACCAATGTGAAGAATCTCTTTGTGGCTGGAGAGGCCTCCGGCTGACTGCATGGTCGGAACCGTCTCATGGGGAATTCGTTATTGGACCTCATGGTGTTCGGGAAGCGATCCGGGTTGACTGCTGCTGCTCGTGCCACGTCGGTGAAACAAGGCACGCTGACGATTAATCATGTGCGGAAGTTCCGCGGTGAAGCCAAGAAGCACGGAAACGCCAGTGGCGTCATCTCGCCGATGATCCTGCCGGCTTATACGAGGAAAGTATAAGGAGCCTATGGCGTATGGCTGATAGCGAACGGCAAGGAAGCCGATCTGCTCTCAGTCCCTGCCATAAGCCATTAGCCATCAGCTATTAGCTCTTCGAGGTCAAGAATGAACGTTCATGAATTTCAAGCCAAGCAACTGTTTGCTCAGTTTGGTGTGCCGGTGCCGAAGGGAAAGGAAATTATTTCTCCTGAAGCAGCGACTGCCTGGGCCAGCGAGCTGAATACGCCCGTGTTCGTGGTGAAGGCACAAATCCATGCCGGTGGCCGAGGTAAGGCCGGAGGAGTCAAAATCACCAAAGATAAGGCGGCCGTGGCCGGATTTGCAAAGGAACTGATCGGTAAGACATTGGTAACGCATCAGACCGGACCAAAGGGGCGTCAGGTTCACCGCCTGTTGATGGAAGAGGGGGCGAATATCGCCAAGGAGCTGTATTTATCCATTCTTGTCGATCGAGAGACGGGCTGGCCCACGTTCATCGCCAGCACAGAAGGCGGGATGGAAATTGAGGAAGTGGCTGCTAAGACACCGGAAAAGATCATCAAGGAACCGATTGATCCCGCCGTGGGGTTTCAGGGGTACAACGGGCGGAACATTGCCTTTGCGCTCGGGCTTCAGAATATCGAGCCGACGGCGATGAATCCATTCATCAAAATGCTGGGTAATCTGTACCGTCTGTTCATGGAGAAGAACTGTGCCCTGGTCGAAATTAATCCCCTCATCATCACGAAAGAAAAGACCGTCGTGGCGCTGGACGGGAAAGTCTCGTTCGACGACAACGGCCTCTTCAAGCATGAAGATGTACAAAAGATGCGCGATCTCAACGAGGAAGAGCCACTGGAAATCGAGGCGACCGCGAACAATCTCAACTATGTGAAGCTGGACGGCAATATCGGCTGCATGGTGAACGGGGCTGGTTTGGCGATGGCCACGATGGATGTCATCAAGTTAGCGGGCAGCGAACCGGCGAACTTCTTGGACGTAGGCGGAGGCGCAACGAAGGAGACGGTTGCCGCCGGCTTCCGGATTCTGCTGAAAGATCCGAACGTGAAGGGCATCTTTATCAATATCTTCGGTGGAATCGTGCGCTGTGAACGTATTGCTCACGGTGTCATCGAAGCAGCCAAGGAAGTGAAGATCAACGTGCCTCTCGTGGTCCGATTGCAAGGAACGAATGCCGAAGAAGGTCGTAAGCTGTTGGCAGATTCCGGGTTGAAGCTCGATGTCGCCAACGATCTGTGGGAAGCCGCCCAAAAAATTGTGAAACTGACAGGAAAAGCAGCGTGAGGATTGCGAGGCAGCCAAGACGCCCTTGTGCTCGCGCGACGCGCACGCGGGACTGATCCAATTTTTATCAGAACGGGCGGTGCTCGTCGCATGCGCGCACTGAAGGGCGTGCTCAGCTGCCTCGCCTGTGTGAAGGGATAGGGAAAAGGAGTCGTATCGTGAGCATATTAGTAAACAGAAATACACGAGTAGTGGTGCAGGGGATTACGGGGAAGGAAGGTTCGTTCCACGCGACTCAATGTAAGGCCTACGGGACGAAGGTAGTCGCCGGTGTGACGCCGGGCAAGGCCGGGCAGGAAGTCGAAGGCATTCCCGTATT
>JACCEA011297970.1_pt1 | contig 21250 bp, 23 predicted proteins | sample 7449851 | NCBI WGS metagenome assembly JACCEA01 (sample SAMN15323453, study PRJNA562643) | freshwater metagenome | isolation source: river surface water | place: USA:Blue River Watershed | collected 2017-08-18 | reverse complement strand
GACAAGGTCGAGCGCTGGTCGATTGACCGGCTCGTGCCGTATGCGCGAAACGCTCGCACGCACAGCGACGAGCAGGTGGCGCAGATCGCGGCCTCGATCAAGGAATGGGGCTGGACGACGCCGGTGCTCGTGGACCCCGATGGCCAGATCATTGCCGGCCACGGCCGCGTGATGGCCGCCAGGAAGCTCGGCCTGACCGAGGTGCCGGTCATGGTCGCAGACGGCTGGACGGACGCCCAGAAGCGCGCCTACGTCCTGGCCGACAACAAGCTGGCGCTGAACGCCGGATGGGACAAGGAGCTGCTGGCGCTGGAGCTCTCCGAGCTCAAGGAGCTGGGCTCCGACTTGGATCTGATCGGCTTCTCAGAGGACGAGCTGGCCGCCTTGATCAAGGCCGGCGGTACCGAAGGCCTGACCGACCCGGACGAGGCTCCGGCAGTGCCGGCCAACCCGGTGACGATGCCGGGCGACGTCTGGGTGATGGGCGACCATCGCCTCCTTTGTGGGGACAGCACCAGCATCGCGGACCTGGAGCGCCTGTGCGCCGGCCAGCGTGTGGACATGTGGCTGACCGACCCGCCGTACAACGTGGCCTACGAGGGCGGCACCAAAGAAAAGCTCACCATCAAGAACGACTCGATGGGCGATGAGCAGTTCCGTCAGTTTCTTCGGGACGCCTACACGGCCGCTGACGCTGTGATGAAGGCCGGAGCGGTGTTTTACATCTGGCACGCCGACAGCGAGGGCTACAACTTCCGAGGCGCTGCCCGTGATGCCGGCTGGTCGGTCCGCCAGTGCCTGATCTGGAAGAAGTCGAGCCTGGTGCTCGGCCGCCAGGACTACCAGTGGCAGCACGAGCCCTGTCTGTACGGCTGGAAGGACGGGGCTGGCCACCTGTGGGCGTCGGATCGCAAGCAGACGACCATCCTGGAATTTGAAAAGCCCAGCCGGAACGGCGAGCACCCGACGATGAAGCCGGTTGCGCTTTTCGAATACCAATTGCTCAACAACACCAAGGGCGGCGACCTGGTGCTGGACAGCTTTGGCGGTTCCGGCACCACGCTGATCGCCGCTGAAAAGAACGGGCGTGTGGCCCGTCTGATGGAGCTGGACCCAAAGTACTGCGACGTGATCGTCACTCGCTGGCAGGCCTTCACCGGCAAGCACGCGCATCTCGAGTCGGACGGGCGCACCTTCACCGAGGTCATGGGCGAACGTAACCCAGGCACGCTGGTCGGCAACGAAGCTGGCGCGACCGACAAAAAGGACGCCAAGAAGGACAAGCGCGCAAAGGCTGAAAGGGCCGAGGCGTGAACGGCGCGTGTACCCGTTGGGCAGTGCTCTACAAGCACGACCAGATGCCGATCGAGGGCTGCGTCTACGCGAACAAGGCTAAGGCCATTAAGCGCCTGAAGGGCATGGCCGACCCGACTAAGTTCACCATTGGTGAGGTCTGCGTCATGCCCAAGGATTTGATGATGCGGCTCTTGGACGCGATCCCTGGCGGTCATCTTTCAAAGGTGGCGTGATGGCAGGACGCAAGCCGAAGCCGACGCAGCTTAAGGTCGTGCAGGGCACGTTCCGCAAAGACCGTGCGAACGCACGCGAGCCCAAGCCATCGGGTGATCTGACAAGCGCACCCGCGCACTTCACGGACACGCAGCGCGAGCTTTGGGACTACGCGATCGCTAACGCGCCCAAGGGCTTGCTCAAGATGCTGGACCTATCGGTGCTCGAAATCTGGGTGACGGCCTGCGTTTTTCACCGTGAGGCCGCCCAGAAGGTGGCCACCACCGGGCAGATCATTAAATCGCCCAGCGGCTACCCGGTCATGAACCCGTACATGGCCAACATGAACAAGCAGGCGCAGATCATGCTCAAGGCAGCGGCCGAGATGGGCTTCACGCCGGCATCGCGCTCGCGCATCGTGGTCGCCGAAGAGCTGGTCGGCGACGATCCCTGGGCCAAGCTGGCCGCCGAGGGATGACGCGTGATTTTTGCGCCCTTGCACAGCGGTACGCCAAGGAAGTCGTCGCCGGGAAGATTCCCGCCGGCCGGTTCGTAAAGGCCGCGTGCAAGAGGCAGATCGAGGACCTCAAGCGCTGGAAGGCGAAGGGGGGCGCGTATCGGTTCGACACTGCGCGCGCCAACAAGGTCTGCCGCTTCATTGAGCTGCTGCCGCACATCAAGGGGCCGAAGGCCGGCGAGCCGATCGTCCTGGAGCCCTGGCAGGTTTTCATCCTGACGACCGTGTTTGGCTGGGTCAAGGCAGACGGCAGCAGGCGATTTCGCCGGGTCTACATCGAGGTCCCGCGCGGAAACGGCAAGTCCGCGCTGTCATCCGGCGTCGGCCTATACATGCTGTGCGGCGACGGCGAAGGCGGCGCGGAGGTTTACAGCTTCGCCACGACGCGCGACCAGGCCAAGATCGTGTTCGGGGATGCCCAGAACATGGCCAGGCGCACGCCGGGGCTGCGGACGCACTTCGGCGTCGACGTCAACGCGCACAACATCAACGTGCTACGCACTGCGTCCAAGTTCGAGGCGCTTTCGGCCGAAGGCTCGACGCTCGACGGCCTGAATACGCACTTTGCGTGTGTCGACGAGCTGCACGCGCACAAGACCCGCGCGGTCTACGACGTGGTCGAGACCTCGATTGGCAAGCGCATGCAGTCGCTGCTATGGGTAATTACCACGGCGGGAAGCAACAGGGCAGGCATCTGCTACGAGGTGCGCGGCTTCGTGATCAAGGTCCTTGCTGGCGTGGCCAAGGACGAGAGCCAGTTCGGCATCGTCTTTGGCCTTGACGAAGAGGACGACTGGACGACCGAGGAGGCCCTTATCAAGGCAAACCCGAATTGGGGTATCTCGGTCATGCCTGAGGTGCTGCTACCGCTTCAGGCCAAGGCCATGACGATGCCGAGCGCCGCGAACAACTTCAAGACGAAGCACCTCAACGAGTGGGTGAACGCGGACACGGCATGGATGGACATGCGAGCCTGGGACGCCTGCAAGGACCCGACGCTCGACCCCGAGCAGTTCGCCGGCGAGCCCACCTACGTGGCGCTGGATCTGGCCAGCAAGGTCGACATTGCCGCAAAGGTCGCGCTGCACGAGCGAACGATCGAAGGCAAGGCGCACTACTTTGTTTTTGGGCAGTACTACCTGCCACGCGACACAGTGGAGCGCGGCGAGAACTCGCAGTACCAAGGCTGGGAGCACATGGGGCTGCTCACAGTGACAGATGGCGCGGTGATCGACTTCGACGTCATTGAGCAGGACCTGCTCGCGGATTGCTCGCGCTTTGAGGTTCGGGAGGTGCCTTATGACCCGTTCCAGGCGACGCAGCTCTCGACCAGGATGGCAGCGCAAGGCGTGCCAATGGTCGAGATGCGACCAACGGTGCTGAATTTCTCGGAGCCGATGAAGCAGCTCGAAGCCCTTGTGCTGCAAGGTCGGCTCCACCACAACGGCGATCCTGTGCTGGCTTGGATGATGTCCAACGTCGTCGCGCACATGGACGCCAAGGACAACATTTACCCGCGCAAGGAGCGCCCCGAGAACAAGATCGACGGCGTCGTCGCTCTGATCATGGCCCTTGGCCGCGCCCTTGCAAACGAACAACAGGAAGAGGTCACCCCTCAAATCATCATCCTATGAAAACATGGCTCAACCGCCTGGCCGTGCGCGTCGCGCAGGCTTCAGGCGGTATTCCGATCAGCGAAGGCACGCGTGGCAGTCAGCTGTACGACTGGTTTACTGCGGGCGGTGGCGCGGCTGGTGTCGCCGTCAACGAGCGCACCGCCATGAGCGTGTCGGCCGTGCACGCCTGCGTTGAGCTGATCGGCGGGTCGATTTCCAGCCTGCCGCTGCATTTTTACCGGCGCGCCGAGGCTGGCCGCGAGCGCTACACGCCGGAACTCTGGTGGATGCTCAACGAGCGCCCTTGGGCCAATTGGCCCGCCTCGTCTTTCTGGATGTTTGTGACCGCTTCGAAGCTGCTGCACGGCGACGCCTTCATTCTGATCCACCGGGCCAGTCCGTTCTCGCCCAACATCATCGGGTTCGAGCCGATCCACCCGCTGCGCACCGACGTCAACAAGAAAGACGGCCGCCTGGTCTACACGCTCTGGCGCGAGAAGGATTCGGACGGCGGGCTGTACCCGACCGTCGTCGAGGCCGACGACGTGCTGCACATTCCCGGTCCTGGCTTTGATGGCCAGCGCGGCATGTCGCAGATCAAGCACGTCCTACGCAACCCGGCCGGCATCGCGATCGCGGCCGACGAGCACAGCGCGCGCTTTTTCCAGAACGGCGCGCGGCCTGACTTCGCCATCGAGGTTCCTGGCAACCTGACGCCCGAGCAGCAGGAGATGCTGCGCACCACCTGGGCACAGCGGCACCAGGGCGTCTACAAGTCGGGCCTGCCGGCCCTGATGACCGGCGGGGCCAAGATTCACGAGCTGACCATGAACGCCGAGGACTCCCAGCTGCTGACCACGCGCGGGTTCCAGGTCGAGGACATCGCCCGAGTGTTCGGCGTGCCTCCGCACATGATCGGCCACACCGAAAAGACCACCTCATGGGGCAGCGGCATCGAGCAGATGTCGATCGGCTTTGTGAAGTTCACTCTGCAGCGCCACCTGGTGGCCTTCGAGCAGGAAATCAACGCGAAGGTGTTCCGCACCGCGCGCAACTTCTGCGAGTTCCAAACCTCCGGCCTCGAACGCGGCGACATCAAGACCCGCAACGAGAGCTACCGCATCGCCCTCGGCCGTGCCGGCGAGCCTGGCTGGATGAGCGTGAACGAGGTCCGAAAACTCGAAAACCTGCCGCCCGTCGACGGCGGCGACTCACTTTCCACTGCGGCACAGCCCGCACAAGGGGCAACGCAATGAAGCAATTCCTGAAACTGTTGGCTGACAACCGCAAGCGCGGCACCTTCCGCGCGCAGTACCCGATCGAGGCCAAGGCCGGCGACGAGGCGACCATCTACCTCTACGACGCCGTGGTGTCGGACGAGCTGACCGCCGAATACTGGGGCGGCGTCTCCCCGCAGTCGTTCGTCAAGACGCTGGCCGAAATCAAGACCGACGTCATCCACCTGCGCATCAACTCGCCAGGCGGGGACGTGTTCGCGGCCCGTGCGATCGAGCAGGCCCTGCGCGAGCACTCGGCCAAGATCATCGCCCACATCGACGGCTACGCCGCGAGCGCGGCCAGCTTCATCGCCATGGCCGCCGACGAGATCGTCATGAACGAGGGCGGCTTCTTCATGATCCACAAGGCCTGGACGGTCGGCTGGGGCAACGCGAACGACCTGATGGACACGGCCGCGTTGCTGAATCAGATCGACGCCTCGCTGGTCAGCACCTACGCCAAGCGCACCGGCCAAAAGCCCGAGGACATCGCGCAGTGGATGGCGGACGAGACCTGGATGAGTGCCCAGGAGTCGGTCGACCGCGGATTCGCAGATCGCATCGACACCGGCACGAAGGCCAACGGCTCCTGGAACATGAGCGCCTACGCCAAGGCCCCTGCCATTCCCAACGAGGCGCGCGAAGAGCCGCCCGCACCGGCAGCCGCTGAAACGCCTGCCGCATCGAACGTTGAGCAGCTGCGCCGCAAGTTGCAGCTGGTCGCCCGAGCTGCCTAGCTCCCGCTAGCAGACCAAGCCGCCCCTGGGCAACCAGCGGCGGCTTTTTTATTTCAACCACCGAAAGGAAAGCTATGAAGAGCATCCAAGCCCTGCGGGAGCGCCGCAACGCCCTCGCCAAGTCCGCCCACGAGTACCTGGAGGCGAACAACGAGAAGTGGTCCGCCGACAACACGGCCCACTACGACGGCCTGCTGGCCCAGATCGACGACGTCGACGGCCAGATCAAGCGCATCAACGATGCCAACGAGCGCCTCGCCAAGGAAGCCCTCGACGGTCAGATCAACGACGCCGCCGGCCGCGCCCAGCGCGACAAAGGCGAAGTCGGCGGCCTGTTCGCCAAGTGGCTGCGCGGTGGCGACAACGCCCTGACCGCCCAGGAGTGGACCGCGATCCGCGCCACCATGAGCACCGGCACCGGCTCCGAGGGCGGCTACACCGTCCAGAAGGACGTCGCCAAGGTGATCGCCGAAGCCCTCAAGGCCACCGGCGGCATGCGTGCTGTGGCTACCGTGCTGACCACGGACATGGGCAACCCGATCGACTACCCGACCTCGGACGGCACCAGCGAAGAAGGTGAGATCCTGGGCGAGAACGATCCGGCCAGCGACCAGGACGCCGCATTCGGCGTGGTGCCCCTGATCACCTTCAAGTACTCGTCCAAGGGCGTGGCCGTGCCGATCGAGCTGCTGCAAGACTCGGCCGTCGACATCGAGGCCTTCGTGCGCAACCGCCTGGTGTCCCGCATCGCGCGCGTCACCAACAAGCACTTCACCACCGGCACCGGCACCAACCAGCCCAAGGGCATCGTGGTCGCCTCCGCCGCCGGCAAGGTGGGCGCTTCCGGCCAGACCGGCTCCGTCACCTATGACGACCTGGTCGACCTGCAGCACTCCGTGAACCGCGCCTACCGCGAGCGCGGCGCTGCCTTCATGATGGCCGACAGCTCCGTCAAGGTGGTGCGCAAGCTCAAGGACGGCCAGGGCCGCCCGATCTTCGTGCCTGGCTACGAAGTGGGCGCTCCTGGTGGCGTGCCCGACACGCTGCTGGGCGACCGCCTGGTCATCAACGACGACGTGCCGGCCATGGCCGCCAACGCCAAGTCGATCGTGTACGGCGACTTCAAGCCCTACATCATCCGCGACGTGATGGCCTTCACCCTGTTCCGCATGACCGACTCGGCCTATGCGAAGAAGGGCCAGGTCGGCTTCCTGATGCTGTCGCGTCATGCCGGCAACTTCACCGACATCGGCGGTGCTGTGAAGCACTACCAGAACGCCGCCAGCTGATCCGGCTGGTTGACCTTCACGAGAGGCCCTGCGGCATTGCGCCGTGGGGCTTTTTTCTTTCGCACATCACCTGGAGACGACCATGTCGAACACCCAAGACCAACAGAACAACGACCCCAAGGCCGACGAGAAGGCTAAGGTCAAGACCGTAAAAGTGCGCGTGCTGCTCGACTGCGAGCACGGCGCATGCAACACGGTCGCCGAGCTGGCACCCGCTCTGGCCAAGCAGGCAGAGAAGGACGGCCTGGTGGACACCAGCGCCGAAGCCGTGGCTGCTGCCGAAGCCGCTCAGGCTCCGAAGGCCGACGCCAAGGACAAGAAGTAATCGCCGGCCATGCTGATCCGCGCCGAAAAGCTTGCTGACGTTCAAAGCGAGCCCATCACCCTTGCCGACGCCAAAGCGCACCTGCGCGTCCTGGCGAACGACGAGGACGCCCTGATCGGCGCGCTCATCACGGCTGCGCGCGAAGAGGCCGAAGCCGTGTGCGGCCGCCGATTCGGCGAGCAGACCTGGCGCTTGTCGTTTGATAGCTTCGATCGCGTCCGCTTGGCCAGCTGTGGCCAAGTCACCAGCGCGACAGTGCAGGCCAGGCAGCCGGACGGCTCCTGGGCGGCTCTTGCATCTGGGTTCGAGCTGGTCAAGTCGGTGCCGGCCGTCGTTCGCTTCCTCGATGCGTTCGCCATGCCCGAGCCCGTCGAGTTCAAGGAGAAGCTCCGCGTCGAGGCGGTATGCGGCGAACCGCTGCCCAAGACAGTGCGCGCCTGGATGCTCTTGCGCGTCGGCACGCTCTACGAAAACCGCGAGGCCGACAGCACCAACAAGACCGCGCCGCACGACTTCGTGTCGAGCCTGCTCGCGCCTCACCGCGTGCTGGAGTTCTGATGCGCGCCGGCTCCTTGGACAAGCGCGTGGCCATCCTGCGCAAGGCAACCGCCCAGGACGGACTCGGCCAGCCGATCACCACCTGGTCGACGCTGGCCACCGTGTGGGCCGAGGCGCAGGAGATGCGCTCGCGTGAGTTCACCGAGGCCAACGCCAAGCAGATCGAGATCACAACGCGCTTTCGATTGCGCTGGACCGATCTGACCTATGCGGACCGTCTCCAGTGGGATGGTCATCAATACGAGCCGGTCCAGCTCATCACGATCGGTCGCAAGGCCGGCCTTGAAGTGCTGGCCAAGCGGCTGGACAGAAACGAGAGGGCCATATGAAGGTGACGGTGAAGGTCGAAGGCCTGGCCGAGCTGGACAAGGCCCTGCGCGAGCTGCTGCCGGCGTCTGTGCGCGGTCGCCCGCTGCGGGCCGCCGTTGCTGCCGGAGCGCGAATCGTTGCCAAGGAGGCGAAAGCCCGCGTGCCGGTCGATTCCGGCCTGGTGCGCAGCCGCATCCGGGTCATGAGCAACCCGCAGCAGCAAAAGCAGGCCCGCGCCGAGTCCGTGGTCGGCGTTCGCCGCTCGGGCAAGGCCCGCAAGGACCAGGACCCCTACTACTGGCGCTTCGTCGAGTTTGGCACTCGCAAGATGCGCGCGCGTCCGTTCCTGCGTCCGGCACTTGAAGCCAAGCGCAACGAGGCCACGCAGATGATCCGCGAGCGCTTGGCCAAGCGCATCGAGGCCGAAGTGGCAAAGCTGCGGAGGCCCTGATGCAGGACTTCTACAACGCCATCAAGACGCTGGCCTCGGGCCGCGTCTATCCGCTGGTCGCGCCGCAGGGCGTCGACTACCCGGCGCTGGTCTACACGCCGGTGGACCAGGAGCACATCGTCGGCATGAACGGGCTGCACGGCGTGCAGCGCGTGCGCGTGCAGGTCGATGTCTACGCCCGGACCTATGCCGAAGCGATCACGCTCCAGGACCAGGTACGCGACGCGGTCGTGGCCAGCAAAAGCACCGTCGCCGAAGTGCGCATGGTGCTGACCGATTTCGAAGAGGAAACCCGGCTCTACCGGGTGGCCGTGGACTACACCTACCACCGATAGGTGTGCTGCCCTGCGGGGCGTTTTTTTGGAGAAACCAGCATGTCTAGCACTGCAATCACCGCACAGGGCATCACCATCGCCCGATTCGGGGCTTCGGCCTTCGAAACCATCCCCAACGTCGTGTCCTTCCAGGGTCCCGGCGGCCAGGCGTCCGTGATCGATGTGACGAACCTGTCCTCGACCTCGAAAGAGAAGCGCGTCGGCCTGCGTGACGAGGGCCAGCTCTCCCTGAGCCTGCACTACAGCCCCGACGACACCGTGCACCAGGGCCTGCGCACCGACCGCGCCAACCGCACCCGTCGCCAGTTCAAGATCACTTTCACCGACGCCACTCCGGCCACGTGGACCTTCTACGGCTACGTGACGCAGTTCAGCGTCCAGGGCGGCGTCGATGCCGTGGTCGAAGCCAGCGTCACCATCGAGATCGATGGCGACATCACCGAGGCTTGATCCGCATGCGCATCCTGACCAAAGAAGCGATCCTCGCGGCTGACGACCTGCCGCGCGAGCTGGTGAACGTGCCCGAGTGGGGCGGCGATGTGTTCGTCCGCACCATGACCGGCACCGACCGCGATGCCTTCGAAGCCAGCCTGATCGGCAAGGAGGGCCGCATGGAGAACGTGCGCGCTCGCCTGGTGTCGCTCACGCTGTGCAACGAGGCCGGCGAGCGCATGTTCGACGACGCGGAGATCGCCGCCCTGGGCAAGAAGAGCGCTCGCGCACTGGACCGCGTGTTCAGCGTCGCGCAGCGCCTGAACGGCATCGGTACCGAGCAGGTCGAAGTCGCAAAAAAAGCCTGACGGCCAGCCCCGCTCGGCGGTTCGTGTTCCGGCTCGCGCTAGCGCTCGGCATGCCGGTGCGCGAGCTGCTCGGGCGCATCGGCTCAGACGAGCTGACCGAGTGGATGGCCTTTTACCAGCTCGAGCCGTTCGGGGACTTCCGGGCCGACTTCCGGTCCGGGATCGTGGCCTCAACATTCGCCAACGCCAATCGCGCGAAGGACACCACGCCCTTCACGCCGGAGGATTTCATGCCCTTCGTGGACAAGCAGCCACCGAAGGACGAATCACAACTGAACGTCGCCAAACTCAAGGCGATGTTCGCTCATAGGGTCAAGAAGAATGGCTGACATTGGTTCCCTTGTCGTCAAGCTCGCAGCGGAGACGTCGGAGTTTCAAGCCGACCTCGGCCGCAGTGCGCGCATGCTCGACAAGCACGCCAACGAGATGAAGGCGTCGCTCCAGCAGGTCGCCAGTGTCGCCAAGACCGCGTTCGCCGTCGTCATCGGCGCAACCTCGGTGGCAGCGCTGCGTGATTTCGTGACGCAGACCCTTGAAGCGTCCGCCGCCCTGCAAGGCCTGGCCGAGCAGACCGGCGCGAGCGCTGCGGCGCTTTCCGGCTTCGCTCCGGTGGCCACCATCTCGGGCACGGCCATGGACGCGATCGGCGGCAGCCTGGCCAAGCTCTCGAAGGGCCTGGCCGGTGTTGACGACGAGACGGCCGGCGCGACCAAGGCCCTCCAGTTCCTGGGCATCCGCGCCAAGGACGCGAGCGGCAACCTGCGCGACCCGGCCGAAGTCATGAACGACGTCGCCCTCAAGCTCGCCGAGTTCGAGGACGGAGCAGGCAAGACCGCGATCGCCATGGAGCTGTTCGGCAAGTCGGGCGCGGCGATGCTGCCGTTCCTGAAAGACCTGGCCGAGAACCAGGATCTGAACATCCGCCTGACCGCGCAGCAGATCGAGGAAGCCGATAACGCATCCAAGGCGCTGGCCCGCATGAAGGCCGAGACCAACTTCGTGGCGCAGACCCTGGTCACCGCCGCGATCCCGTCCATGACCGTGCTGGGTAAGGAGCTGAAGAACGTCCTGTTCGGCACCGACAACGCGGTCGACGGCATCCAGCGCCTGCGCACCGAAGGCACGCTCACCACCTGGGCGGAAAAGACCGCCTACGCGCTCGCCGTCGTCATCGACTCGCTGCGCGGCATCGGCCAGACCATCAAGTCGGTGATCGGCAGTTTTCAGGCGGTGTGGGCGGACATTGAGCTGGCCGGCACGTTTCTGGCCGGCGGCAAGGGACTGAACCCGTTCTCAGAAGAGAACCGCGCACGCCTGAAAGCAGCGCTCGACAAGCGCAACGCGATCGTTGAGCAGGCAAACCAGAACTACGTCGACCTTTGGGAAATGCCCCTGCTGGCCGACGCAGTCACCAAGCGCTTCGAGGACATTCGCAAGGGAACGGACGCCGCCAACGCGGTCACCGAAGCCGCGCAGCCACGCAAGCGCCTGAACTACAGCACCGCGACCAGCGCCGTCACGGCCAACGCCATGGCGGGCATAGACAGTGACCTCAAGCGCCTGCAGGGCATGGTCGACGTCGAAGGCGGCATCCTCAAGGACCGCCAGCGGATCATCGACCTGTACGAGAGCCAGGGCTACCTGAGCTTCAAGGAGGCCAGCGAGGCCCGCCTGGCGGCCCAGGAGGATTTCACCGAGAAGCTGCGCGCCGTGTTCGCCGATGAAGAGGCGATCCTGCGCCGTGGCCTCGACACGGTGGCCAAGACCACCCAGGACAAGCTCAAGCTCCAGGACAAGCTTGCGGAGATCACCCTCAAGCGCCAGAAGCTGGAGCGCGACGCCCAGCAGTCGAACCTGGAGCGCCAGATTCGCCTGCCCGGCGAGTCGCTCAAGGACCTGCAAGAGCAGGCCGCGCGCGGGCAGAACGAGCTGCGCGCCATCGAAGAGCAGATCAAAACGCTGCGCGAGACCGGCGCGATCAGCGAACTCGACTCGCTGCGCCGCCTGGCCACTGCCCGCCAGGAGAGCGCGAACCAGCTGGCCACGCTGGCTCAGCAGGCCCGAGAGCTGGCCGAGGCAGCGCCAGGCAATGAGAAGCTGGCCGACGCCCTCAAGAAGATCGAGGACGCCGCGCGCCAGGCCGCAGACGGCGCAACGCTGCTGACTCAGCGCGCCAAGGAGCTGTCCGACCCCGAAGCTGGCTTTGCCAAGGGCCTGCGCGCCGTGGCCGAGGAAGCCGAGCAGATCGGCAAGCAAATGGAGTCCGCGACTGTGCGCGCCTTCAACGGCATGACCGACGCGCTCGTCGACTTCGTGATGACCGGCAAGCTGGATTTCCGCTCGCTGGCCAACTCGATCATTTCGGACCTGATACGCATCCAGATTCAGCGCGCGATCACGCTGCCCCTGGCCAAGGCCATGAGCAGCTTCTTTGGCTTTGCTGACGGCGGCGTGATGACGTCCGATGGCCCGCTGCCGCTGCGGGGATACGCCACCGGCGGCATTGCCAGCTCGCCACAGGTGGCCGTATTCGGCGAGGGCTCCAAGCCCGAGGCCTACGTGCCGCTGCCGGACGGCCGCACGATCCCGGTGACCATGAGTGGCGGTGCTGCCGGCGGCGATGTGTTCAACATCTCGGTAAGCGTGTCCGACGCCGGAGCTGCCACCAGCGGCGACGATGCGGGAGGCCGCGACCTGGGCAAGGCGATCGCCAGCGCTGTGCGGCAGGAGCTGCTGGCGCAGAAGCGCGCAGGCGGCCTGCTGGACGCACGGAGGGCAGCGTAAATGGCGACCTTCACCTGGACACCATCCATCGGCGCTCAAGTGGCCATGAGGCCAACAGTGCGCCGTGTGGCCTTCGGCGACGGCTACGAGCAGCGCCTGGCCTTCGGCATCAACACGCAGCCGGAGGTCTGGACGCTGGAGTTCCGGGGCCGCACCACGGCCGACGCTGCCGCGATCGATGCCTTCCTGCGCGCGCGCGGCGCGGTGCAGGCCTTCGACTGGACTTCGCCCGCCGGCACGGTTGGCAAGTTCACGTGCGAAGAGTGGGGCCGGTCCGTTGACGAGCCCAACGTCGAGACGGTGCGCGCGACCTTCAAGCAGGTGTTCGATCTGTCATGACGTCGCAAGCGATCACCTCCGAGATCCAGAAGCTCGCGCCCAGCGCGGTGATCGAGCTGTTTGTGCTGGACCTGTCATTGTTCGGCCAGGGTCCGGTGCGCTTTCACGCAGGCACCAACGCGCTGCTGCAGCGGGTGGTCTGGCAGGGCAACGCCTACGAGCCGTTCCCGATCCAGGTCGAAGGCTTCGAACTGAATGGCAACGGCCAGGTGCCGCGCCCTCGGCTGCGCGTGGCCAACGTCACTGGCTCGATCACGGCGCTCGTGCTGAGCTACCAGGACCTGGTAGGCGCGAAGATCACTCGCAAGCGCACGCTGGCCAAGTACCTGGACGCTGTGAACTTCCCGGGCGGCGTCAACCCGACTGCCGACGCCTCCGCCGAGTTCGCGGACGACATCTACTACATCGACCGCAAGTCGCGTGAGACCCGCGACGTCGTCGAGTTCGAGCTGGCCGCCTCCTTCGACCTGGAGGGAGTGACCCTGCCGCGCAGGCAGATCGTGCAGAACGTCTGCCCCTGGAAGTACCGGGGCAGCGAGTGCGGCTACACCGGCTCGTCGTTCTTCGACGCAAACGACCAGGCGGTCGGCTCAAGCGCCCAGGACGTCTGCGGCAAGCGCCTGTCGTCCTGCCAGGCGCGCTTTGGCCAACACGCGGAGCTGCCGTTCGGTGGCTTCCCGGCTGCGGGGCTGATCCGCTGATGCTGGCCGAGAACAAAGCGCTGGCGCTGGACCATGCGCGCAATGATTACCCGCGCGAGGCCTGCGGCCTGCTCGTGATCCGAAAGGGCCGCGAGGTCTACATCCGGTGCCGGAACATCGGCGTCGGTACCGATCAATTCGTGATCCACCCCGAGGACTACGCCGCAGCCGACGAGCAGGGCGAGATCGTCGGTGTGGTGCACAGCCACCCGGGCATGCCGCCCGAGCCAAGCCAGGCCGACCGCGTCGCCTGCGAGGCCAGCGGCCTGCCGTGGCACATCGTGGGCATCCCGAGCGAGGCCTGGGCCAGTATCGAGCCGGCCGGCTACGTTGCGCCCCTGGTGGGCCGGGAGTGGTCCCACGGCGTGCTCGACTGCTACTCGCTGGTGCGCGACTGGTTTCGCATTGAGCGCGGCGTCGAGCTGCCCAACTTCGCCCGCTTCGACGACTGGTGGAAGCGCGGCGAAAACCTTTACCTGGCGAACTTCGCCCAGGCCGGCTTCGAGGTCATCAACCCGGCCGACCTGCAACCCGGCGACTGCTTCCTGATGCAGGTGGCGTCGCCGGTTCCGAATCACGCCGCCGTGTACCTCGGCGACGGTCTGGTCCTGCACCACCTGCAAGGCCGACTGTCGAGCCGGGACGTCTACGGCGGGTACTGGCAAAAAGTCACGACACACGTTCTGCGGCATGGTCACAGTCATTCTTCTCGGTGAACTCGGGCGGCGATTCGGTCGCCGGCACCGCCTGGCCATCGCCTCGGCCGCGGAGGCGGTGCGCGCCTTGTGCGCGAACTTCCCGGCCTTCGAGCGCGAGCTGGTCGCCTCGGGCGAGCGCGGCGTCGGCTATCGCGTGCTCGCTGGGCGCGCGTCGCTCAAGCTCGACCAGCTACACGAGCCGACTGGCCAACAACGCATCACGATCGCGCCCGTTGTCTCCGGCGCTGGCAGCAACGGCCTGGGGCAAATCCTGCTTGGCGTAGCGCTGATCGCCGTGGCCTGGTGGAACCCGATGGGCTGGGCCGCTGCCGGCTCGTTCCTGTCGCAGGCCACGCTGTACTCGGTCGGCACGTCCATGATCCTGGGCGGCGTCGCGCAGATGATCGCGCCAACGCCGAAGGCCTCCGAGCCTTCCGAGCGGCCCGAGAACAAGCCTAGCTACAGCTTCAACGGCGCGGTGAACACCACCGCCCAGGGCCATCCTGTACCGGTGGGCTATGGCCGCCTGATCGTTGGCTCGGCCGTGATCAGCGCTGGAATCGACGTCGACGAGGTGCCCGCATGACGGCGCTCGTCATCGGTGCGGGCGGTGGCGGCAAGGGCGGCGGCGGCAGTGCGCGCGTCGCGCAGGAGGCACCCGACAGCCTGCGCTCGAAGGCCTACGCGCGCGTCATGGACCTGATTTCCGAGGGCGAGATCGAGGGCTTGGTCGACGGCTTGAAGTCTGTCTACCTGGACGACACCCCGATCCAGAACGCGGACGGCTCATACAACTTCACCGGCGTCATGGTCGAGACCCGGCCTGGCACCCAGCAGCAGGGCTACGTGCCCGGCTTTGCCTCTGTCGAGAATGAAGTCGGCGTTGGCGTAGAGGTGAAGGCTTCCCAGCCTGTCGTGCGCTCAATCACGGACCCGGACGTCGATGCCGTGCGCGTAAAGGTCAGCGTGCCGCAGCTCACGAACCAGGACACCACGAATGGCGACCTGAACGGCGGCTCGGTCAACTTTGCGATCGACCTTCAGGTCAACAGCGGCGGCTTCGTCGAGGTGGTGAACGACACCATCTCTGGCAAGACCACCACGAAGTACCAGCGCAGCTACTACGTGCCCCTGGCCGGCAGCGGACCCTGGGAGATCCGCGTGCGCCGCATCACTTCCGATTCGACGTCCTCGGCCATCCAGAACAAGACCTTCCTCGAGTCATACACCGAGGTCATCGAGAGCAAGCTGCGCTACCCCAACAGCGCCCTGGTGGCGCTGCGCGTCGACGCCTCGCAGTTTTCCGCGATCCCACGCCGCAGCTACGACATGAAGCTGCTGCGCGTGCGCGTGCCGACGAACTACGAACCGACGACCCGGGCGTACAGCGGGATCTGGGACGGCACCTTCAAGATCGCCTGGACCGATAACCCGGCGTGGTGCTTCTACGACCTGGTCACCAGCACGCGCTACGGCCTGGGCAGCTACATCCCCGAGGCGCAGGTCGACAAGTGGGCGCTGTACCGCGTGGCGCAGTATTGCGACCAGCTCGTGCCCAACGGCCTAGGCGGCACCGAGCCGCGCTTCGCATGCAACCTGTATCTCCAGACTCGCGAGCAGGCCTACAAGGTCGTGCAGGACATGGCCTCGATCTTCCGGGGCATGGTCTATTGGTCGGGCGGCGCGATCACGGTCACACAGGACGCGCCAGTCGATCCGGTCTACCAGTTCGCGCCAGCCAACGTGGTCGACGGCGAGTTCGCTTACCAGGGCTCGTCGGCCAAGGCCCGGCACACGGTCGCCCTGGTCACCTGGAACGACCCGGAGGACTTCTACCGCCAGAAGGTCGAGTACGTCGAGGATGCCGCCGGCATCGCGCGCTACGGCATCGTGCAGACAGAGGTGGTAGCCCTGGGCTGCACCTCGCGCGGCCAGGCGCACCGCGTTGGCAAGTGGCTCCTGTACTCCGAGCAGTCCGAGTCCGAAATCGTCACCTTCCGCACCGGCCTGGAAGGCGCGGTGGTTCGTCCTGGCGACGTCATCAAGGTTGCGGACCCTGTGCGCGGCGGCATGCGCCTTGGCGGCCGAATCGCAGCGGTCACGGCATCGAGCGTCACCATCGACCAGGATGTGCCCGCCGACTTGGTCTGGCGTCTGTCCGTCATTACACCTGGTGGAAAGGTGGAAGAACGGCACGTCGGATGGGTATCTGGTCGCGTCCTGAACGTGACGATCCCGTTCTCCGACATGCCACAAGTTGGTGCGATCTGGGTCCTGGCCTCAACGGTCGTCGAGCCGCAGCTGTTCCGGGTGGTATCGATCGCTGAGAATGACCCGGGCGTGCATGAGGTCACGGCCCTTGCGCACAACCCAAGCAAGTACAACGCGATCGAGCAGGGGCTTGCGTTGCAGCCGCGCTCCATCACCGTGCTTTCGGACATGCCCGCCGCGCCGACCGGACTGGCCATGACCGAAAGCCTGTACCGGGTGAAAGATCAAGCCCAGGTACTTGTGCAGATTTCCTGGACCGAGGTCCAGACGGCAATCGCGTATCGGGTCACGTATCGGGTCAACGGCGGCAACTTCTCAAGCCTTCCGCTGACCAGTGCGAACTATGCCGAGATCCGCAACGCCCAGGAAGGCGACTACGAGTTCCAGGTGCGCGCAATCGGCGTGACGCGAAAGGAAAGCACGCCAGCGACGCTGGCCGCCACTGTCCAAGGCAAACTGCTGCCGCCGTCCGACGTCACAGGATTTGTCGTCCAGCGTCGCGTGACGGACCTGCTCCTGACTTGGGAAGAATCGACAGACGCCGACCTGGCTGGATACGAAGTGCAGGTCGGGCCTGGCTGGGATTCGGGCGTCCTGGTGGCCAAGACTGCCGGTACGCAGATGATCCACGACCAGGACAAGGCAGGCCAGTACGCCTACCACATCCGAGCGGTGGACACCTCTGGCAACTACAGCGCCAACGTCACGACCTTCCTGCTCGATCTGCTCGCGCCGGCATCAGTGAGGCAATTCGACGTCGTTCAATCAGCGAACCGACTTGAGTTTCGCTGGCTGCCAAATGCCGAGCCCGAGGTGGTTGGCTACGAGCTGCGTGAGGGCTCGGCCTGGGACGCATCGCTGTTTGTTGCCGAGGTGAAGTCGACGAGCTACACGTTGCCGTCCGGATTTGATGGACTGCGCAAGTTCTGGATCAAGGCGATTTCCTCGCCGGGCATCTACAGCGACACACCGGCGTTCGTTTCAACTGTGGTGGCGCAGCCGCAGAACGCGAACCTACTACTCGAAAGAGACGAGCAGGCGGCCGGCTTCCCTGGCATCAAGCACTTTGCGACCGTGGCATCCGTCGAAGGAACCCAGGTTCTGCGCATGACCAGCGGAGCGCCGAGCGCTGAGTACTTGTTTGAGGTTGACTTGTCGTCCGTGGTGCGCGCGCAGAACACCCTGCTCACGAGCCTGGGCGCATCTGTGGACGACAGGACGACTTGGACCGAGGCCGGGTTCCCTTGGAGCAGTGAGGCTGCGAACAGGCAGTGGGCCTATGACGGGTCTCTTGCCAACGTCGACGCGCGCTTTCAGATCGCCAGAGAGGACACGCTGCAAGACGGCGAGATCTACGGCTGGCGCTTGAACGGCACCCTGACAGGCTTCGGCAACTCGACCGTGACGGAGTCAGCAGGCATTGGATACGACGATGGGCGCTACGGCGATGGCATCGCGGTCAAGGACACGACCAAAGTGTCCTGGGGCGTCAGCATCCCGGCCATGTTCCACACCTCGTTCTGGTTCATCCCGGACGAAGTGACCACCTGCGTCATTTGGGCGATCACCAGCGACGGCATCTCGCTCCTGGTCGGCTACGACGCAGCTGAAAAGGAATTTTTCTTGGAGGACCACTTGTCGCGGCGCGTGATCGTTCCGTATCAGGTGGGCGTCCAGGACCGGATCTGCATCGGCGTGTGCCAGACGGCGGCCGATCGGAGGCTGTTCATCGGGAAGATGGGCGGCGACGTGGAGAGCGCAAGCGCGTCATTCACACCAGCGGGGCCGTACACAAGCCTTCGTCTGTACTGACCAGCGAGCAGCTTCAACCGTGGCGTTGGGCCGAAAGGCTTGACGCCATTTTTTTTGGAAAGAGGAAAACCATGATTCAGGAAACCATGAAACTTCACGGAGCCATCACCCTGTTGCTCAACAAGGCAAACGGCGACGTCGAGACCGTCCACAAGGACAACATCATCGTCGACGTCGGCTTCGACTTCATCGCTGACGCGATCGGCAAGGCCGCAAGCCGCCCTGGCGTGATGGGCTTCATCGCGCTTGGAACCGGCACCACCGCAGCGGCTGCAGGCCAGGCGGCTTTGGTGACAGAACTGGATCGGAACGCTGCCACCTATGCCCACACGGCTGGCACCAAGACCTTCAGCTTCACCGCCAACTTCCCGGCAGGTGACGCGACTGGCGCGATCACTGAAGCGGGTGTTTTCAACGCCGCATCGGCGGGCATCATGCTTGACCGCGTGGTGTTCCCGGTGGTCAACAAAGGGGCGGACGACAGCCTGACCGCCGTGTTCACCTTCACGATGAGCTGATCGAATGACCGATTCGGTCACGATCACGGAGACGGCGGGTCCAGGGTACACCTGGGCCACCGCTGCTTTCACGTGGGCCAGCGCAAGCGCCGGCAAGTCATGGAACTCGGCATACCCGGCCCTGTACGGAATTGCCGTCGCAGTCGCTTTGGCACTGTCCGAGGCCCGCAGGTCGCAGCCGACGAAGTCCGTGTCCGAGCAGATTGGCCTGGCCGATGCACTCGCCCGCCAGGTATCTCTGCGCCGCTCAGAGACTATTGCTTTCGCCGAGACCTATGCAGATCTAATTGCGTACGTGCTTCGTTTTGTCGAGTCCCTTGGGTTTGGTGAAGGCTTAGCTCGCGCGAATCAAAAGGCCTTCAGCGAATCACTGAACGCCGCTGACCTCTTGCGCAACGACGCGACAAAGCGACTGGCGGAGAACGTTTCAATCGGGGGCGGTCTGGCTCGGTCGGTGGACAAGCAACTGGCCGAAGAGCTGGCGCTGGCCGATGCACTAAGGCGCGACGCTGGCAAGCACATCAAGGAAGCGTTCGGCCTGGTCGATGACTTGGACCGGGCGATCGGCAAGCACATCGCCGAGACGATCGGGTTTGCCGAAACCTACACCGACCTGATCGCGTTCATGCTGGCGATAAGCGAGAACCTTGGCTTCTCCGAGGTGCTCGGCAAGCACACCACCAGACCGCTCTCGGAGTCCTTCCAGCTCGCGGACTCAGCCACGAAGAGCGCGGTGAAGAACGTCTCCGAGGCGCTTTCCATGGCCGAGGCCTTCGGGCGCACGGTGGCCTACCGCCGCGCCATCAACGAAGGCTTTGCGCTCTCGGACGCCTTGAGCCGGGCGTACGGCCTCAAGGTGAACGAGGCGCTCGATCTTGCCGAGCAGTACCGGCGTCGGGCCAACGGCGTCGTGAGCGACATGATCGTGGCAAGCACCGCCATCAGCGAGCAGGACTTTATCGACATCATGGAAGCGGGGCACCCGCCGGGGTTCACCGACTTCCGCGACTTCATTCAGGGTGACCACACCTACCGACGCGCGCTGTTCCGCGCGATCTTGAAGTCGCAGAACGCGGACCGTGGATTCATCGACGGTTTGCGGGTGACGGTCGACGTTCCTGACGTGTTCGACCGTGGCTCCGAGCAGATCACCAACGCCGCCTCCGGCGTGACCGTCAACTTCACACGGACGTTCCGCGTGCCTCCTGAAGTGACGATCACCCACAAGGGCGGGACCGTCGTTGCGGTTCCAAAGCTCGTCGGCGCGGTCACCACAACAGGATTCAGCGCAGTGCTGGAGGACAGCTCCGGCGCGCGCGTCACCGGCTCTTTCACTTGGGTAGCACAGGGGTACTAAATGCAGAACTTCACCGACATTCCGTCCTCGCGGACGCTATCGGATTCTCTTGCTGAGATTCTGAACAACGACAAGACGGCGATCTCGTGCAATAGCGGCACGACGTTTCCAACGACCAACCTCCAGATCGGGATGCTCTGCTACCGATCTGACCAGCTTAAGTTGTATCAGCTGATCGGAACCAACCCCGACAACTGGCGGTTCATCATGGACCTGTCGAGCGGGATCGACGCGCAGTTTGCGGCCAAGCTCAACGCCGCCACGTACACCGCAGCCGACGTACTTGCAAAGCTGCTCACGGTCGACGGTGCCGGATCTGGTCTTGACGCGGACCTGCTTGATGGCCAACACGCGAGCGCTTTTGCAGCTGCTGTCCATAACCACGACGCCGCTTATCTCGGCAAAACCGCCAAGGCGGCGGACTCTGAGCTGCTTGATGGCTTTAACTCGACGGCCTTCCTTCGAGCCGTCAACGGCGTGGGTCCTGACGCTAACGGCAACGTCGCTGTGAACGTTGATCTGTCGAGCCGGGTGGCCAAGAGCGGCGACAGCATGAGCGGACGTTTGACGCTGCCAAGCGCAACCATCACCAGCACCGCGCCGCAGATCGACTTCACGGATACCGACCAAGGCACCACGCGTTACTTGCACGTCAACGGCAACTTGATGGGCTTCCTGAAAACGGACGGCAATTGGGACATGTACATGAACAACGGCGGCTCCATGTGGACCGCCAATTACGGCTGGCTGCACGACTATTTTTTTTCGTCTGTGGCGAACTGTGCGCCAGTACGCGCCTCCGGACTCAACTGCGGTGGAAACGCGGGCAACTGCATGCCAGAGGGCCCCATCAACTGCTACGGCAGCGGGAATGTCGCCCAAACCCGCGTGGAGCTGATCGACAACGGGTCTCAAGTTCAGCTTCGGTCCGTTCAATACAACTTCAACTGCAACTGCAACTGCGCTTGCGACTGCTGCTAAAGGGGATGCAATGAAATGCTTTGTCGTCGAAAAGAACCGTCCCTTCCCGCTGGACATTGAGCTGAT
>JACCEA011149614.1_pt1 | contig 21296 bp, 16 predicted proteins | sample 7449851 | NCBI WGS metagenome assembly JACCEA01 (sample SAMN15323453, study PRJNA562643) | freshwater metagenome | isolation source: river surface water | place: USA:Blue River Watershed | collected 2017-08-18 | reverse complement strand
TTCTAGGGCAACTTTAGCCTTAAATTCAGGCGTAAATTTGCGGCGGGTTTGTTTGGTCATATTGTTTAGTCAAATTAAGTGATTTTTTAACTAAACTTTTGGTCCAATTTTTAGGGAGTATTATAGTCGATAGTAACCATTGTGTTCGTGAATATCACTTATCCCCTCAAAATAAATGTTTCAAACCTATTTGGATTCCCAATGCATTTACTCCTAACGGCCAAGGACCTGAGAAGAATGAATTATTTCAAGTTGTTTGTACTTCATGTAAAATAAATTATTTGAAAATGTATAATGCTTGGGGTCAAAAAGTGTATGATGGCGTTGACGCTTGGGATGGTACATACATGGGTCAGTTGGTGCCAAATGGTATATATGCCTACTTGATCGGTGTTACCACCAACACAGGATATACAACTATTAAGCAATCGTTCAATGGCTCAGTTCAAGTTCTGAGATAAAACAACTACCAGCCTTTTCAATCACCCCCTTAAACTGCGGTAAAATTTGGTCATCGACAACACATGAGGGAAGCTGATGCAGGCCACAAAGATGAATGATAAACTTACCACATTGCCGCTTAAGGCAATATCGATGTTCATGGATTTTGATATCACCAATCCAATGAAAAGCAAAAATGCGCCCACTGTGAATGGTAGTGACTTTTTGAAAATGTTCGTGTGACTGGTATTGAAGCTTTTTTGAATGTGAAGCCAGCCCCTTACGCTATGTAAGCCAATGAAATACAATCCAAATGATGTGAGCAATGGCAAGTAAACAGAAACCATCAATATGAGTGATGTAAGCAGTATTTGTTTGCTCTTTTGCAAAATGCCAAACATCAAACATGCAATTGATACCAACAGAAAAATGGTTTTCGAAACTTCCTTCGAAATGTTCAAAGGCTGGATGTTCATGTGACCTAATATTTCCTGGGTTTCATTCCAATGCCCAAATAAAATCAATGCAAAAACCAATGTCCCCCAAAACCAACTTTTAATCGATTGAAATGCATCTAGGTTCCATTCAAAAACATCCGTTGATCCAAAGTGCCAAATTGAAAACAATAGAAAAAAGACCAATGAGAGGGTGGGTGCGATGAGCCAAAATGCCAAATAAACCGCGGCAATTGATACATATCCCAACACAAAGCTGAATTTTGGCCGGCCTTGAATTTGTTTGGTTTCCAACAGATGGTCCAATGCCCCATGTGGGATTCCCACTGAAAACAAACCTATTAGTCCTACTGCTAGGGAAACTGCTCGACACAATTCTGGTGACCATGTTTGCAAAAAGAGTAATAATAAAGTGAAAAAGAAAACAATGTAACTGTGTGAAATTCTATGTTTTATGTCGTGGATTAATCCATTGAAGAAGGGTTGAAATGGCAGGGTGCTGAAAATTTTAATGTCTTCCCAAATACTGGTTTTTTCATCCAAAAATTGTAACACAAACGATGTGTTGTTTTTTAGAAACAGGGTTTCGAAGATGTTTTTTGACAAATTCGGTTTCTTCTCAATGATTTTTAAAAGCAATCTATCGTATAATTTGAAGCGCGTTTTACGCGCGATAGGTTTTATATGATTCTCATTTTGTTCGGAAATGCGGTTTGCTATATCATTTGCATGCAAAAGCATGGATTTAAATGCATATCCGGTGCTTGGCTTAATGGCGCCAGCTCTGGCACCAATAGATATTATTTGTGAGTATTTGTTGGTGTTTTTGAACTCGGCGGTGCTCATGGGAATGCTTCCCTGCTCTGTCTCCAATGTGTTGAAACTCCCAAAACGTTGATTGATATAAGAATTCAAGATGGGCGTGGCATGTTCAGCGCTAATCATTGTCGCACCGAATCGTGTAAGTTCCACCAATGCCTTTTTCTCAGAAAATGGCAAAACATACATGAATTGAGTTTCATTATTTTGAGGGACATTGAAGTCCATCAAATCGATGGTGTTTGTGTCAAATTTTGGATGTTCCAGCTCAACAAAGAGTCCATAAAAAGACTGGTACAAATGTGATTGATGTGCTTCGGGATTATGGAATTGAGGGGGACGGCTGTCGAAAATATAATTTGCAGATAATTTTTGCTCAACAGTATGTGCGGTAAGTATGTTGTTTTCGTTTGTAATGTCAGAAACGCCCTCGAAAATTCGGTTGATTTTATATTCCAAAATAAGCCGATCGAGTTCACGGTAGAGGTCGAGTCCTTTGATGTGGTAGTAATGTAAATTTTCGGGATTGGGGGAATGTATCTGATTGATGGAAAAGTTGTTCCATTCTTTCGATACAAGGTGTTGTATGGGTTTGAGGATTGGATTATTGGGTTCTTCCCAAAAACAAAAAGTACGGTCGTTTTGATTTTTTTTGTCGGGATCAATAATCACAATGGATTTGTTGTGAAGGAGGTTTCTCTGTTCTAAAGAGAGAAGTGTGAGAATACATGAAGCGCCTGCACCAATAAACATGTAATGTGCAATATGGTTCTGTTGCTGATTCATGATGTTTTGGTTTGGGGGACAATAAAAAGGGCGAATCCTCAAATGTTTACACTCTTTGAGAGATCCGCCCAAACCTAAATTTTATATTGTTTTGTTGTTATTCGAATTAGTCTTCGTTTCTGCTCAAAGCATAGATTACCAAACCGAAACCGATTTTGTTGATTGCATCAGCAATGTTATAAACGATATCCATATAATGAGAAGCAGCAGCTGGATCTGACACCAATTGCACGCCGAACAAACCACCTGGAGTTCCTAAGATGTAACCCAATGGGTAGATAGCCCAACCTACCAATACGAACCAAGCCAAAACGCGGGTTGCTTTTGCAACTTGAGGACCAGCAGTTTGTGACAATGCAGCCACTTCGCCAAACCAAACTAGGTAAGCAATGTAGAAGTAAGCGGCACCTGAGATAACACCCCAAAGAACACTGCTGTCTCTGTCGATAGTTTCACCGAAGTAACCAGTTACAAGCATCACGATAGAAGCGAAGATCAACTTCCAAAGGAGGCTAATTTTAGCACCTGCTTTTTTGGTGATGAGGTAAAATTCTACACACATCAAAGGCACAGTAAGAATCCAATCTACATAACGGAAGAATGTAGGAGATTCACCAGTAGCCAAATTGTAGCCGCGCATGTAGTAGTAATGCACTGCTGCGATGAAAGTAATAAGGCCTGAAACCAATACTGAAGTTCTCCATTTCGCTGTTGTGTTGTTTAGCTCAAAGAAGAAGAAAACTGACGCGGCCATCATAGCCATTGTGCCGATAAAGAACGTGAACGCCACGTAATTATCGCTTGCAATTTTTAAGTGTTCCATAAATAATTAATTTAGTTTAATGTGTAAGGTAGAAACAAAGGCAAAATAAAAAAGTTTTGAATAACTGAATATAAATTGTAGATATACAGTGAAATAAATGCATTTTGTTTAAGATTTAATCAAAAAACAAAAAATCATGAATAATGAAAAAATTAAACAAAAATGAAAAAGTACTGATAAAGTCTAATATTATTAAAATGAAAGAGTTAAACAAAGAATTTTGTATAACTTCTGATTAATTTTTTTGAAACAAAATAAAAAACAAAATAAAAAGCTCCAAACACAAGTGATTGATTTAGAGTCTTTTTGCGATTATTAGCCTGCACCGAGGGACTGTATTACTATTTCTTCAAGTTTAACAATGCGGCAAACACCGTAAAACAAGGTAACGTGTATTTGAAACGGTAGTTTAGTTCTTACCTCAAATTTCTTCTCTAGTATTATATGAATCCTGTAGCAATTGGGCATGCGTTTCAATTAGTTTTACAGATGCAAAATATGGCTCAAGCCTCAAGTACTCGTTTTCACTTTGTTGATTGATTGAAAACCTGTTAAGGGTTTTTTTGAAGGACAATTTGGATTGATGCATTCGTTTGAATTTGGAGGGATGACCATTCCGCAATGTTTACAATGTAATTGATCGGCTTTTAGTAATAATTTTTGTGACATATTGGCTGCGTAATTTTCTCAAAACTAACTTTTTATCACTTTTGAGAAATTCGAATTGACTCAATAACCAATTTGTCGATTAAACCAATTTTCGACTTCATTGATGAGACTGCCAATTTCGGCGCGCTCGCTGAACATTTCGGTATCCATATTGGCAAAAATTGGGTTTGAGGTGCCTATGTTCGACGGCAAATAGGTCTTGCAGGTGGCATGAATGTTGGTGCAGGCAGTTTCCCTCAAAATGGAAACGGCATTTTTTGAATTAATGCCTGCACCCGGCATAATGTGAATATGTTTCCCGAATTCTTTTTGCAATTTTCGCAAATTTTCAATCCCATCTGCCGCTGAAAGAGCACCCCCAGAACTCAAAATTCGTTCAAAACCAAGATCCGTAATTCGCTTTGCAGATTCCATCAGGTCAGCACTTCTGTCGATAGCCCTATGAAATGTTGCAGGGCCATTCCATGCTTCTAACAGTTTTTGATTCAGTAACTTGTCAATATGTCCCTCAGAATTTAAACAACCAAAGACGATGCCACTAACCTTGGCATTTTTGCAGACGTCAATGTCGTGAAACATTATATCAATCTCCTTATGAGAATACACAAAATTGCCCCCTCTTGGACGGATCATTACATACACTGGTATATTCAATTCCGATGCAATGTGAATCATGCCGCTCGAAGGAGTACAGCCTCCATCGTGAAGATTTTCAAATAGTTCTATTCTTGAAGCTCCGGCACTTGCCGCATTCTGGCAAGAGGTGAGGCTGTTGCAGGCAATTTCAATTTCTATCATGTTTTTACCGCAAATTTAGCTTGGATGTGCTGTGTTCCAGCTGCCGTTGTCACACCAAAGTCGAATCCTTGCTGCAATGAATAGCTGCCATATTCGCCCATTTTATTGATGGCAATGAATCCAATTTGAATGTCTTTAGGGTTTCGAGGTGTCATTTCTAACAAACGTTCCACGGCTATTTTACAGGCTTGATCGGGGCTATGCCCATTTCTCATGAGTTCCACAATAAGGAAACTTCCACAGCAGCGAATCACTTCTTCACCATGTCCAGTTGCAGTGGCAGCACCCACGTTATTGTCGACATATAGTCCTGCACCCACAATGGGAGAGTCGCCAACGCGGCCTCTCATTTTAAAGGCCATACCCGAAGTGGTGCATGCGCCACTCAGGTTTCCAAATTCATCAATGGCCAACATGCCGATGGTGTCGTGGTTAAATTCACCCGCTTTGAGTTGGGTTGGGGTAGGAATTGGATTGGATTTTTCGATATTGACAATGGGTTTGTATTCACTTTTTTTGAGCCACTCGTTGTATGCAGCCTTAGCATGCCCGCTCAATTCTCCTGATTCTAAGGGATGACCTTGCTGCAACGCAAATTCTTGAGCACCTTGACCAACGAGCATCACGTGTGGTGATTTTTCCATGACTTGTCGGGCCAAATGGATGGGACTTTTGATGCGTTCCACGCAAGCCACCGCGCCCACTTCGTGTTTGTGGTTCATAATGGAGGCATCAAGGGTTACATGTCCCTCACGATCTGGATTTGCGCCCAATCCCACGCAACAATTGAGTGGGTCGTTTTCTGAAACTTGAACGCCGGCTTCGACCGCATCAATTGCCAGTCCTCGGTTTTTTAAGATGTTCCACGCGGCCACATTGGCTGTCACTGATTGGTTGTACCAAGTGCTAATGACCAATGGTTTTCCGGTTGCTCGATTTTCTTTTTTTGAGGGACGTTTACCAGCAATACCAAGAACGACGCTGCTTAAGCCCAAAAGTTTCAACAAATCTCTGCGGTTCATGTGGCGAAGATAAGGTGTTTTTGCCGTGAAAAAAGCGTAAAAATGATGCAGGGATATGACAAAAGTGTGGGTGTAAAACTCTTTCTTTGTGACATGTTAAAAAGAATGATCATGCTCAGCCTATTTGTAGGTTTTGCTTATGCCAAAGCCCAAAATGCAGGCAATGTAGATTTTCAAACAAAGAAGGTTGGAGAAGTTACAATTTCATACCCCAACAGTTATGAATTTACCGATAACATGCCTGGCGGTGCGAAATTTGGGTTGTTGTCGCCACTAACCAGTGACAAAGATACTTTTAGAGACAATGTGAATTTGTTGATTCAAGAAATTGGTCAAGATATTGATGTATCCGAAGGATTAGAACCCTTAAAGCAACAGATGAGTAAATACATTACAAACTATGTTGGCATTGATGCCAAAATCATGAATTTACCTGTTGGAAAGGCTATTCGACTTGAATATACTGGAAATCTAGGAGTTATGAAAATTCATTGGGTACAATATATGGTGTCTAAAAATAAGAAATTGTATATATTGAGTTGCACTTCGGAGAAAGATACCTACAATCAATTTGCGAGTGAATTTGCGGATATTGCAAAAAGTTTGACCTTAGATACCATTTGATTTTTTTGAAAATAGGAGAGAATTTCCTATTTTTGTGGAAACGAATGATTCAAAATAAATAGAGTCATCGGCCTATTCCCGGTGGCGTTATTTATCTATCAAATATATATACAAAGAGCCAAACTATGTTTGGCTCTTTTTTATGATAGTGATTGAATCTTTCATTAGATTCAAAATGATTAGTGAAGATTGTATTAAAATTGCATCACAAAGCGGATTCCGTCTTCTTTATACAATTCGTAAAAATGTTTTGGAGCGGTTTTGAAAGGATGTTTTTCAGCGTACTCGCCAAGCGCTGGGTAAGCTTTCATGATAGCAATGATCATTGAAACAAAATCCTTGGTTTTCATATCGCAGATTACCGCATGTCCTTTCTCAATGGCAAAAGCTCTGGCGCCTTCAATTTTCATTAGTTTTTGAGCATCTCCATCGTTTTCAACAATTACACCCGCTAAGCTTCTAAGATTTTCTTCTTTTACTGTTTTGGGGTCATCGAAATACACACCTGCAAACTTGGGATTTTTTAGACCCACAGCAGAAGCCGAGGTACGAAGCTTTTCAAATACGTTTCCAATGTTTTTATAAGCACCTTTATGGTCGATGCCAATCAACATATATCCTCCTTCCTCACCTTCGAATGCAACAGCTTTTTTAAATAAACCTTCGTAGGCAAGAACAGAGATGAGTATTGCGGCTAAAATGCCGATTGTGATAAGAAATTTCTTTAACATTTAGAGTTTAATTAGTTTTTGGGTGAATACGTTGGTATTCCCTTGTTTGATTTTTACAATATAGATGCCTTGTTTGAGTTCTTCAATGTTGAGGGATTCTGCAGTTTTTTGTTTTTGCAAAATACCCTTCAATAAAACTTTACCATTGAGATCTGAAATTTCAATGAGTGCATTAATATTTGGATAATATATGTTCAACCAATTGCCGTTCGTTGGATTTGGTCCGATTTTATAAAGATTTGAGTTTTTGATTTTTTGTGTCGAAGCAAATTTATCAATCGCTTGAATTTCAAAGCGAGTATCTCCTTGGCTCAGAGAATCGGCATTCACTGTGAAATCGTATTTTCCAGCATGCGTAATTTCAACTGTTTTGTTGAGGTAATAATCTTTTAAATACAGCGCATACCCTTCCGGTAACTGTAAACGATCGAAAGCAAAAGAGTAATCTTTTTTCAAAGTGGTTTTGAATCCAAGAGGTATGGTTTTTTGATGTTCAAACGGACGTGAGTCAATTGACAAAGTATGGTTATTGTTACTCACAGAATAGAAGTTTACGTCGGGGTTGGTGAATTTTACCGCATCCCAATTTTCATAAGCTGCTGCAGCTTGATCATGAAAATAAAAACGCAATTGATCCCAATACGTTTTGTCATCAAAAACGTTAATTTCGAGTTGGTATTGGGAATCCTTTTCAAGGAAATGCCCAGAGGCTGGAGATGTGCTTGCTACTTTAGCCGCTTCCGTAAATCCAATAGAACCAGTGCCTCCAAGCGCTGAAACTTCAGTGTTGAAACTCGCATAAGCTGGCAGTACATAACTGCTGCTAAACGCCTTTGATGAGTATGCGCCTCTCGTTCCCATTGAAACATCCCAAACGTAAAAATAGTTTCCCATGTTGGTGTATGACAATGACGTAACTTGAATCGGCGCGGGATAAGGATTTGTTGCAACTACAAATTTGGTGTTTGAATTACAAGAAAAACTCTCAGTGATGTTTCCTTGATTAATATTTCCGGTAAAGTCAACAGTCACTGCAGATGGCGTATAATTCGTTGTGGTGAGTCCTTCGCCACTTGCGCCTCTTACCAATACTCGAAGTCCTTTCTTTGCATCCCAGCTATTGGTGCCGTTGCCATCAGTGTTTGTGAAAGCTGTCCAACCTGCGTTATTCCCACTTGTAGTGGCATCGGCAATTGTTTCATCGAACCAAAATGAAGAAGGATTATTGGTTCCGGTGCTTGTAAAGCCGTTGGTGCTTCCACCTGAACCTGTGATGTCAAAATCGTCTGTAATCTGCGACAGTGCAATGGATGCATTAAACGGATGTGCTAAAAATCTGAATGCTCTTTTGCCTTGTACGTATAATTCGCAATTTACATCTCCTGTTAAAGTTGCTCCGGAGCCAAATGTCCCTACATAAGACGTGCCTGAAGAAGTAGATTTTAAAGTTAATTTTCCGCCGGCAGCCAAAGTACCCGAGTTTACAGTAACGTTATTGGTGATAGAAGTTGTTCCTGTGGAAATGGTGACGGTGGCACTTGTTTTATCGATCGACAATTTGTCGATTGTACCCGTACCTGTAATTGTTGTAGAGTTGCTTCCGTTGAGTGATAAAGTTCCACCACCATTGATGGTTCCACTGTTTACCAAATTTTCTTGGCTATAAACAGTTGTTGAAGACGAAATGTAGAGCACATCTCCATTTGGAACACTTAGTTGGGCGTTTGCTTTTTTGCTAAAGCCAATAGAGATCAAAAGTAGGCTAAGAGTCAAGTGATATTTCATACAATTGTGAGAAAAAAAACACAGTTTTTACAAAGATACAAAAAATCACCAACTCATAGAGTGTCTAAAATTACTCAATGATAAATTTTTGTGTAAACTGTTGATTGTAAAATCCTTTTGCCTGTATAAAATAAATTCCCGCATTTAGTTTTAAGTTAAATTGAAAAGTGTTCAAGTGTATATCAGTTGCTTCAAAAACCAATTTTCCACCAAGGTCTAAAATACGAATGTCCACAGGTTCCTGAATGGAAGATTGAATGATAAATTTTCCATTGTTGGGATTGGGTTTCAAAATAAATCTAAAAAGATTTGCAAATTTCGCGGACGCGTTGGTTACTAAAACACAATCAGAGGTATCGGTGCATCCATCTTTGGTCATGATAACTGCATATTCCTCATTCGTTTTGGCAACGTAAGAACGGTTGGTGGCAGTATCCATTAATTTGTATCCACGTGTACAATTTACCCATTGATAACTTGCTCCGGTAAGTCTAGCAGTAAGCAAAGAGCCGTTGTGAATCACAAATTTATCGTGGTTAATCACGTTCACGTTTCTGCTTACTATACTGTCGCAGCCTGTTTCCACAGAAATAAGTGTATCCAAGTAAATTCCGGATGTGTAAACATACCTGTTACTGCCTAATAATTTGAAATATTTGCATGCCGTATCAAAATCAGTGGTTCTTTTTGCATTGTGAATGGTGAGATTCACCGTGATGATACTGTCGCAGAAAGCATAATTTCTCAACGTATCGAAATATGTTCCAGTTGTTGTCCAAATTTTCTTTTTATTCGGACTTTTGTAAAATTCACAAGCAGTTACGGTCAGAGTTTTATAGCCGGTTATATTTTTAAAAGTTACCTTGATAACGCTATCGCAGCCATTGTAATTCGATATCGTATCGTAATAAATCCCTGTTTTACTGATGATTTTTCCGCTCGGCAATGTGTATGATTTACACGCTTTTGCAAACAAATCTCCATAAGTTGGTTTTAAAATGTTTAAGAAAATTGTGATGATACTATCACAACCTCTATAATCGGAAATGGTGTCTTTGTAAGTTCCTGAATTTGAATAAGTGTATTTTTTTGAGGGACTGGTATACGCATAACATTGATTCACGTAAATGCTGTCGGGAGTGCCGCCAATTTTAAGATTCACGGTGATCACACTGTCGCAACCTACCCAATTTCTTAGATAATCTGTGTATTTCCCGGATTTTGTCCAAACATATGCTTTACTCGGACTTGTATAAGAGGAACAAGCCCATGCATTGATGGTTTTGAGGGATCTTTTTTTGATTGTGAGTATGGTTTTAATGGCGCTATCGCAGCCAAAATAAGTAGGAATGGTGTCGTAATAAATGCCGGAAACGGTCACTTTTTTCCCAGATGGGGTGAAGTATTGGTCGCACTTAGAAAGGGTGTCTACAGCGTTGATTACAGACTTGGTGAGTGTTACTCCGCTCAGCCAGTTTGATCCTGAACCGTTGAGTAAAAAGTTTTGAAGAGATCCTTGATTTCCATAACCTGAGTAATCTGTAAGGGTTTTTATGGCCGAATTATTCAAAGTGGCTTTTCCATGATTGAATTTATAATAAGCTCTCAATCCACTTTGCTTGGCGCAGAATTCGCCACTCATGTTGTTTTTAATTTCGGCAGTGGTTCTACAAACGGCCCATATTCGAACTTCATCAATTCTTCCTTGGTATCTCCGCTGATATTGTCCGGAATGATCTCCCAAGGTTAAGTTTACTGCCGAAGATGGAACAATTGAAGTTGATAATACGGAGGAATCGGTGCAAATACCATTGAGATATAAACGCAATTTTGCGCCATCATAGGTGGCGGCCACATGCTGCCATGTGTTGAGGGTGAGGATATTGTTGGCGGAAGTAATTTCTCGCCAAGCACCATCGCCAATACCGAAATTTAATTTGCCACCAGCACCACATCTGAGCATATAGCCATAATTGCTTGTGTTATACTCTTTGTTCACAATGTTGCCATCATATACATTGGTTTTCCATGCTGTGGGATAAATCCAAGCCTCTACAGTGATTTTTGTTCCTTTGATTGTAACAGAGGTGTCTGTTCCACAATCAACCCTGTCGTCGGATCCATCAAAGTCCAAGGAATTTTGTGAAAAAGATGAATTTGCAGAAAGTGCTAAAATAAATATTAGCGCTGCTCTAAAAATTTGTAGCTTGCTGAATTTCATGGTGATAGAATGCTCGATGAAATTCGAAAGTAGAAGAAAAAAGGAAACAAAAAAATTATTTTGCGTGAAATTCAAAAAAATGACAATGCGTCACCGCACTTTTATTGATTGATTTTTGATTGATACAACATTTTAATCAATCCATCAGCAAGTCCAATTTTAGGAACAAAAATTTCATTTGTGCCTGCCCAATGCATGATTTTTAGGTAAATTTCTAGCGCAGGTACAATAACAACTGCTCTGTCTTCTTTGAGTTGAAATTGATGAATTCTTTCATTTACCGTTAAAGGCGAAAGTAACTTAAAATAGTCTTTTAGGTGTTTAATTTTTAATGGTTTGCCTGCTTTAGTGCCCGACATTGAATAAATTTTATTGATGTTTCCACCGCTTCCAATTAAATGAATAGGATGCATTCCATTTACATGTGTTTGGATAAAATTGCACATGGCATCCCATTCTGTTGGGTCAATTTTTTGATTGAGGTAACGGATGGTTCCAATGTTAAAGGATTCTTTGGCAATGATCTGTTTTTTTGCAAAAAGCGTCAATTCAGTGCTTCCTCCCCCTACATCTACGTATAATGAAGCGAGCTGAGAGTTGAATTTTTCGGCAATGTGTGTTTCATATAAAATTGAAGCTTCTTGTTGTCCGGTGATGATTTCAACATCAATACCAGTTTCTTTTACTATTGCGGAAACGATGTCGGTTCCGTTCAAAGCATCTCGCATGGCGGAGGTGGCACAAGCTTTATAATGTTCTACTTTGTAAATGTCCATCAGCATTTTGAATGCTTTCATGGTTTCGATGAAAGTGTTGGCTTTTTCTACACCGATATAGCCTTGTTGGAACACATCGTAGCCCAATTGAATTGGAATTCGCAAAAGATTTAATTTGGTAAAATCTGTTTCTGATTTGCTGTATTGATTGGCTTCAACAATCAACAAACGCGCAGCGTTAGATCCAATATCGATTGCAGCTAATTTCAATGGTTGTAGGTTTTGCTGCTAAGGTAATGATAAATTTCAATCTGTGAACGCATTTCAAGCTCTTCCTCCGACTTGTTTACATAAGCGTTGAGTTGTTCATTGTCGAGAATTCGGCCCTTCACATTCTCTTTGATTTGCAGATTAAAAATAGTGATCAATTCTTCTTTAATTTCTTCGTCGTAAATTGGACAAGCTACTTCTACACGGTGATCTAAATTTCTCACCATCCAATCTGCGGAGGAAATAAATACCAAAGGATTGTTTGAATTGTGAAATATCATTAAACGGGCATGCTCCAGATATTTGTCTACAATGCTGATCGCTTTCACTGGTTTTTTAAACGTTTTTTGTTCGGTAATTGCGCAGCATATTCCTCTAATAATTAATTCAATATTCACTCCAGATTTGGCTGCACTGTAAAGTTCATGAATTAGATCTGAATCTACCAAACTATTCAGTTTTAGTTTGATGGATGCATCTTGCTTCTTTCGGGCCAACCTAATTTCTTTTGTAATCAGTGCCAGAAAGTATTTTCTCATATTTTGGGGGGACGTGATTAAGGTTTTGCAATTTTTTAAGCCGTCTAATTTTGGAACCGCCTTGTCTAAACTATCAAAAACCCTGTTGATATCTGCCATGATGGCTCTGTTGGTAGTGAGCAACAAATGATCGCCATAAACCTGTGCCGTGTTTTCATTGAAGTTCCCTGTTGAAATGAATCCATATTGAATGGTTTTGTTGAATTCGCGTTTTTTGATCACGCATATCTTAGCATGTACTTTCATTTCGGGTACACCTAAAAAAACTTTTACTCCTTCTTCCTCCAAGATAGATTTCCAGCGCAAATTGGCTTCTTCATCGAATCTCGCTCTGAGTTCGATGATTACCGTCACTGATTTGCCGTTTCTCACAGCGTTCAGCAGAGCATTGATGACCTTAGACTGGCTCGCCAATCGATAAACCGTAATTTTGATACTGTGAACAAAAGGGTCTATTGCTGCCTCTCTCAATAAGTCTATTACAGAATCAAAAGAATGGTATGGAAAATGTAACATCACATCTTTTTTCTCTATAATTTCCATGATTCTGCATGGTTGCATCAATGTAGGATGAACAAATGGTTTAGGTCTCTCCTTGATGTCTTTGAAAACGGATTTTGGAAAATCCATAAAATCTTTGAAATTATGAATTCTTCCTCCGGCAATCAAATTGTCTTTCTTTGAAAGATTTAAACGTTTTGTCAAATAGTCGAGCAATTGTGGATCAATTTGTTTATCGAAAACAAATCGTGTAGCTTTTCCTTTTGTTCTGTTTTTAAGACTCTTTTCCAAATCTGCAATCACGTTGTTATGGAGGTCGTTATCGAGCTCCAATTCGGCGTCACGTGTGAGTTTAATGATATGGCTAATGAATCTGTTAAACCCAAAAGGAGCAAACAAAAATTTGAGGTTAAATCGGATGATATCCTCAAGAAGAATTACGTTGATTTGGTCTTTATTCGAAGGGATAATTACAAAGCGTGGAATTTCTTTTTCCGGAATTTGAATGAGAGCGTAACGTTGAATCATCGGGTTCACGTCGCTACCTAAAACGCATGCAAGGTAAATAGATCTGTCTCTCAAAAATGGTGCTTGTGGCATACTTTCAATCATCAGCGGCACTATTTGTGTTCTGACTTTTTCCTCAAAATAGTTTTGAACAAATTGTTTTTGAGCTTTGTTGAGTTGTTTTTCGTTCTTGAAAAAAATCTGATGGTCTACCTCTAGTTTTTGAATGATTTCCGCAAACGTTTCATCAAATGTAATTTGTTGGTTGAGAACAATTTCCTGAATTTTCTTCAATATTTTCTCAGGGTTCTCTTCCATATGAATATTTTTCGAAGTTTCAAGTTTGAGCATTTTGTTTAAAGTGCCTATTCTTACCCTGAAAAATTCATCTAAGTTGTTGGAGAAAATCCCCAAGAATTTTAATCTGTCGTATAAATGTACATGTGGGTCTTTGGCCTCCTGTAAAACCCGGTTGTTAAACGACAACCAGCTTATATCGCGAATAATTTTTTTGTTGTTGGATTTCAAAATGAAGATATTGCCGCAAAGTAAATTATACAGATTTCGTTGTGGATTTCTAAATTGTTACTTTATTGTTAAGAGGCAATTTCAATAATGCTTCATAGAATTTTCATAGATTTGTATTGGTATGAAATTTAGCAGTTTGTTTATTGCTTTGAATTTAATGATATGTTCAGATGTGAATGCTCAATCAAACATTCCCAATGTTGCTTTTGGCACAATTGAACGGATTTTAGATTTTGGAGGGATGGTGTCAAAGCGCAATGTAGATGTTTGGCTACCACCAAGTTATAGTCCCTCAAAAAAGAAATACCCAGTGGTATATATGCATGATGGACAAATGTTATTTGATGCAAATTTAACTTGGAATAAACAGGAGTGGGGCGTAGACGACAACTTGGGGTTAGCCATGAGCCGTGATGAATTAAACGAATGTATTGTGGTAGGAATTTGGAATAATGGGAATCAGCGGAGAACAGAATACTTGCCCCAGAATGCGTTGAATGTTATCAAAATAAAGGGGAAGGAGTTTGTTTTGAGCAATCAAAAAGATACTTTGTTAGAGGTGTCGGAATTTCCGCTAACGGCGAATGCATACTTAGAGTTTATTGTGAAAGAGTTGAAACCGTACATCGATAGTGTATATGTTACCAAATCTGAAGCAGCATCAACCTTCATTGGTGGTTCGAGCATGGGAGGATTGATATCGCTGTATGCAATATGCGAATATCCGAATATTTTTGGTGGTGCTATGTGTATGTCGACACATTGGCCGGGATTGTTTTTTGAGAATCAAAAATTAAATCCTTTTCCTGCTCAAATGCTGAATTATATAGCAGCACATTTGCCTAGTGCGCAAACACATAAATTGTATTTTGATTGTGGTGATCAAACCTTAGATTCTTTGTATCTACCGTTTCAAAAGGAAATCGATATGGTATTCAGGAAAGAGGGGTATTCGTCGGAATTTGGCAATTATCGGTCGGATTTTTTCCCTGGTGAGAATCACTCCGAAGCCGCTTGGAGCAAGCGTTTGAAGCCTGCAATTCAATTTTTGATGACTGTAAAATGACAAAATTTTCTTGGGGGTAGTGAGGAAAACCTCGCAGCAACGGATATATCTTTGTAACGAAATCGATGCGTTTATTGGCAACTAAATATTGGAAAATTTTAGGTCTCACCATTGTTTTATCAGTGGTTGCCGCTTCTATTGTGGAGTGGACAATATCGAATGAACGCGCTGGTAACATTGTTCAATGCGAGGAATTGGTTGATTTCGACACACAGGTGGAGTCGGATGGTCAGTCAATATTTCAATGTGCTTTAGGTTCAATTGATTTTTCTCAGTATTTTGACTTTGAGGCGTATTTGGTGTTTCGTAAGATTGAAATGCTCAAAGCAGAATTTGCGAAAGTAAAGCTTCGATCATTTATGGTGCTATATCACCAATTTAAATTTGCCTGCTAAGATTATTTGTTTTCGAAAAGGCTAAGGCCGTGGTTCCATGTGAGCCTTTTTGTGATTTATCACTTTCAAAATCAAATTATCATGCAAAAAAATAATCAAAAATATAAGTTGACGCTTCCTTCGGAAGGATTGAAGGGTCTTATACAGAATTTTAAGGCCGATTCTATGTCGGGCTTTCTAGTTTTTTTATTGGCATTGCCGCTAAGTTTAGGGATTGCCAAAGCGAGTGAATTTCCAGCCATTATGGGATTAATGACTGCCATGATTGGCGGTGTTATTGTTTCCTGGTTTGCTGGTTCAATGTTAACAATTAAAGGACCTGCAGCTGGGTTAATTGTGATTGTAGCAGGTTCTGTGGCTGAATTTGGAAAAGGGGATCCAATTTTAGGTTGGCATTTGGCTCTGGGTGCTTTGATGGTAGCCGGTATTTTACAAATATTATTTGGACTCATTAAAATGGGTTCATTGGTAGACTTCTTTCCTCTGAGTGCCATTCACGGTATGTTGGCTGCAATTGGTATCATTATTATGAGCAAACAGTTTCATTTGATATTTGGTCTAGCACCGCTAAATGAAATGGGGAAATCAATTCTTGAACCAGTTGACTTGATAATGGCTTTGCCGCATTCAATGAATAATATGAACTTACATGTTGCATTGATTGGTATTGTGAGTTTGATCATTGTATTTGGTTGGCCTATGGTGAAACACCCAATTTTAAAGAAAATTCCTTCACCAGTTTTGGTGCTTTTGGTTTCAATTCCAATGGCGCATTATTTGCATCTCGACAAAAAATTCTTGGTGCATTTTGATCAGGATTTCATGCACACAATTGCTTGGAATGAAAGATTTGATGGATTTGCTCAAACTGGAACTTTTATTAAATATGTGATCATGTTTGCGTTGGTAGGTAGTTTGGAAAGTTTGTTGACAGTTAAAGCAATCGACATGTTAGATCCTTACAAACGCAAGAGCAATGCGAATAAAGATTTAATAGCTGTAGGAATTGGTAACACCATTTCTGCTTTTGTGGGGGGATTGCCAATGATTTCGGAAGTTGCCAGAAGTAGCGCAAACGTTAATAACGGAGCGAAAACTCGTTTTGCCAATTTTTTTCACGGTCTCTTTATTTTGCTTTTTCTCATTTTTGATTTGCAATTCAGCGATCTAATTCCAAACGCTGCACTTGCAGCCATGCTCATCGGTGTTGGATTTAAACTGGCAAGCCCCAAAGAATTTGGTCGAATGGCTAAAATTGGACCGGAGCAGCTATTGGTATTTATCATTACAATTGTGGTAACTTTATTTACTGATTTATTAATTGGTATCGCCGTAGGCATTGTTGTGAAACTGATTACTCAAGCGATGTTAGGTGTTCCTTTAACGTCTACCTTTAAGGCTAAGATTGTAACCAATGATCAAGAAATTCAAATTCTGGGAGCTGCAGTTTTTTCAAATTGGTTGGGAATTCAAAAAATCATTGCAGAGAACCATACTCAACCTGAATTGATCTTAGATTTCACTAAGTGTAATTTGGTTGATCATACTGTGATGGACAATTTGCACCATTTGCATCAAGATTTTGAGAATGAAAACCGTCATTTGAAAATTATTGGTTTGGAAGAAATGGAATATACATCTGGATCGAAACATGAAATGTCGACCCGTAAAAGGTCAAAACAAGACAGGTTCGATGCTCATGGGAATTTAAGAATTCATAAATAAACACCATGGAAACTAAAGCTCTGTTTCATCTAGATGAAGTTTTGAAGGGGCTCAAACATTTTTTGCCAGAGCAAGCCCCTTTAAAAGACTTTATTCATCACAATACCTTACATTCTTTTCAAGAGTATTCATTTTTCGAGGGAACTCAGCGCGCGAATGAAATTTTTGGTTACCGCGTAAGCTTGTCCCTCGGAGAATATAGAGAATTGTTTCGAACCCATAAAATAGTGGAAGATGCAGTGAATCAAGTTATTGCTATTCGTTATGGTGAGTCTGCAATTCATGAGTGGAAATTTAAAATGGTGCAGTCTGAATTCGATGTTGTCAAAGAATCGAGAATAGGACAACTGCGAAATCGTTGGAAGTCTGATTTGGGTTTGAATATAGATTCATTAACACATCCTATATTATTTAGAATAGTTTGCAGTTTTTTGGATCAAGGGGTATCGATTTGGAAATTCCCTCATGCTGAAATTGATTTTATAGAAGCTCTCAGATTGCTAGAAAAAGATAATTTTGGTAGTATTTTCAAAGGGAAATTGGCTCCTCAATTGCTTCAAAGTCAAGATTTATCAATCGAAAAAATATTGAACCAAATTGTTGGCGATGAGCACTTATATGAACGTTATTTATTTGATCAACAATTTGCACATCCAGGTTGGTCTGGAATTGTATCTGCCATTGAAAAAAATGGTCAAACATTGTTGGATTCTAGGAAAATTAACTTGGAACAATTCATCATGCTTGAGTTACTCATTGAAATCGATGTTTTGGAAAGTAAATTCGGTGCTGAATACAAAAAAGTTGCTGAAGTTACAAATGAGCCAATCCATGATTTATGGGCACCAGTTGTGGTAAGTGGTTTCGATGAAGTGATGCAATTATGGCAGTTAGCCTATGAATTTACTTACTATGATGAAGTATTAAACGGAATTTCTCAGAACCTTGAAAATCGCAATGTACATCATGAAACCAATGACGCTTCGTTCCAAGCTTTATTTTGTATTGATGACAGAGAATGCAGCATCAGACGACATATTGAGCAAATTGATACCTACAGCATTACATTTGGAACGCCCGGATTTTTTGGCGTTGAATTTTATTATCAACCAAAAGCTGGACAACATTATACCAAACATTGTCCCGCTCCAGTTACCCCGAAATACTTGGTAAAAGAGGTTGGTGATGTTGCCAAAAAATCGACAGATATTCACTTTCACCGATATTCACATTCCTTGCTGATAGGGTGGATTCTGACACATACTTACGGGTTTTGGTCGGCGATGAAGCTGATTTTAAGTGTTTTAAGACCTAAAATGGGAGCAGCTGTGGCAACGTCACTCAAACACATGGATGTTCTTGCCAATTTAACTGTGGAACATGAAGGTGAGTTTGAAAATGGGTTGCAAATCGGTTATACGTTACCAGAAATGACCGATAGGTTAGAGGCATTACTCAGAAGCATTGGTTTAATCAAAGACTTTGCACCTTTGGTGTATTTGATTGGACATGGTTCGAGTAGCGTGAACAATCCCCATTTTGCCGCATATGATTGCGGTGCATGCTCTGGTCGTCCAGGTTCTGTAAATGCTAGGGTAATGGCAGATATTGCCAACAGACCACAAGTTCGAGAAATGTTGGCACAAAGAGGAATTGTAATTCCGGATTCAACCAAATTTATTGGTGGATTGCAAGATACAACCCGAGATGAGTTTGTATTTTATGACGAGAATAAATTGGATGATCATTTTTTACAATTGCATCAAACAAACCTTCACACGTTTACAGTGGCTTCTCAGTACAATGCGTTGGAACGATCCAGAAGATTTGAATTAATTGATTCAAAATTGCCTATGGATAAAGTATTTGAGAATGTTCAACTACGATCGGTTTCCTTGTTTGAGCCAAGACCTGAATTGAATCATGCTACCAATTCTTTGTGTATTGTAGGCCGAAGAGGTTTAACTAGGGATGTGTTTTTAGACAGAAGGGCATTTTTGAATTCGTACAATTATAAAACCGATCCAGAAGGAAAATATCTCAATGGAATTCTAAAGGCTGTTGCTCCAGTTTGTGGTGGAATTAATTTAGAATATTATTTTTCAAGGGTCGATAATTCGATGTTGGGTGCTGGTTCTAAATTGCCTCATAATGTGATGGGATTAATTGGCGTTGCAAATGGAATTGACGGTGATTTGCGCACAGGACTGCCGAGTCAAATGATTGAAGTTCATGATCCACTGCGATTGTTGGTAGTGGTTGAACACAAGCCAGAAGTGGTATTGAATGTTATCAAAACCGACAATCATACTTTTGAGTGGTTTAAAAATGAATGGATCCATTTGGTGGTGTTGAATCCTGAAAACAACCAGTTTTTTTTGTTTCATCAAGGTGAATTTATTTCGTATTCACCAAAGCACAGATTGGTGGGAAGTGCAAAAGATTTCCCAACTATTTTCCGCAAAAATCACGAAAATTTACCCGTTTACTTAATGAATTAAGGATGGAAAAGTATTTGCAAATTTTTATTTTAATCCCTTTGTTGGGATATATTTTGAGTCTGTTTGTTCCCGAGAAGAGAGAGCAATTGATGGCCACTTTGAGTGCAACAACAGTTGGATTGTTTTTAGTGTCGTTGATTGCATTGAGTTTCGGTTGGTACATGTCGGCAGATTTGGTTCTCAACCTTAAAGAAATAGTGGTTTTTAAATCTCAGGAATACGAGTTTTATATCGACTTTTATTTTGATAAAGTAACCTTTGTTTTTGCAATGGTTGGTGCAATATTGGCCTTTTTAATTGTCATGTATTCTCGTGTTTACATGCACAGAGAGTCTGGGTACAATCGTTTCTTTAACACCATTTTGTTCTTCTTTTTGGGCTATAATATCACAGTGTTTTCTGGCAACTTTGAAACACTGTTTATTGGTTGGGAAGTTCTCGGAATTTCATCATTCTTGTTGATTGCATTCTACCGTGAAAGATACCTTCCCGTGAAGAACTCATTGAAAGTATTTTTTATATATAGAATTGGTGATGTGGGTTTGATCTTGGCGATGTGGTTGAGTCACCACTTGTGGCATGAAAACATATCTTTCGCTAAACTGCAAAAGGCGGCTTTGGTGAGTCATGAATTGATGAACCATTCTGTAGAAGGGGTTTTGGTATCGTTCTTGGTACTTTTGGCAGCCTATGCAAAAAGTGCTCAAGTGCCATTTTCTTCCTGGTTGCCAAGGGCTATGGAAGGTCCAACACCTTCAAGTGCCATTTTTTATGGCTCATTGTCGGTGCATTTGGGAGTGTTTTTATTACTTAGAACTTTTCCTTTTGTTGAATTTCAATGGTCTGTAAGGGCATTGATGGTTGTGATGGGACTTGTTACAAGTTTTATCACTTGGAATATCGCCAGGGTGCAATCATCCGTAAAAAGCCAAATTGCTTATTCTTCAATTTCACAAATCGGATTGATTTTTGTTGAAATTGCCCTTGGGTTTGAAGAGTTGGCCTTGATCCATTTTGTGGGAAATGCTTTTTTACGAACTTATCAATTGTTGGTGTCGCCATCTGTTGTGAGTTACCTTATGCGCGAGCAATTTTTTAAACCTAAAACATACCAAATTAGCAGTAAGTCTTTTGTCCCTCAAAAATGGAAAAATACTTTGTATGTTTTGAGTTTGAAAGAATGGAATTTGGATCAATTGGTGTACAAAATTTTGTGGAATCCACTTAAATTTGCCGGTCGAATGCTTAAGTTCATACGTCCTAAGCGAATGATGTTAGTGTTTGTACCGATTTTTATCCTTGGGTTATTGGCCCTAGTATTGAGAATTGGTTTGCCTGCGCAATTTATTCATTGGTTACCTATCGCATTCGCAT
>JACCEA010572363.1_pt1 | contig 21303 bp, 20 predicted proteins | sample 7449851 | NCBI WGS metagenome assembly JACCEA01 (sample SAMN15323453, study PRJNA562643) | freshwater metagenome | isolation source: river surface water | place: USA:Blue River Watershed | collected 2017-08-18 | reverse complement strand
GTACGACGTGCGCAAGCCCGAGGCGGAGGGTGGCGCCTACGAGGAGCGGTACTGGTCGGTGGTCAACTCGCCCATCCTGGGCGCCGACGGACGCGTGCGCTACATCGTCCACAAGGCGGAGGACGTCGCCGAGTTCATCCGTCTCAAGCAATGGGGCGCGGAGGAGCGCCGCAGCCGCGAGAGCCTGAGCGACAAGTCGGCCCGCATGGCGTCCGAGATCTACGAGCGCACGCGCGAGGTGGCCGCGGCCAGTGCCCTGCTCAAGACGACCAACCAGGCGCTGGAGGAGGCCAAGGCCCTGGCCGAGACCGCCAACCACGCCAAGAGCGTCTTCCTGGCCACCATGAGCCACGAGATCCGCACGCCGATGAACGGCATCCTGGGCATGGCCAGCCTGCTGCAGCGGACCGCGCTGGACAAGCGCCAGCAGGACTTCGTCGCCAAGATCCAGACCTCGGGCGAGCACCTGATGGCGATCATCAACGGCATCCTCGACTTCTCCAAGATCGAGGCTGGCAAGATCGACCTGTCCGTCGTGGACTTCCGCCTGGAGGACCTCTTTCGCGACACCTGGACCCTGGTGGGCGAACGCGCCCGGGACAAGGGGCTGGAGCAGGTGACGGTCTGCCGCGAGCCCGGCCTGCTGCTGCGCGGCGACAAGACCCGGCTGGAGCAGGCCCTCGTCAATTACCTGGGCAACGCCGTCAAGTTCACCGAGAGCGGCCGCATTACCCTGCGCTGCCTGGTGCAGGAGGAGACGCCCACCGACTACCTGCTGCGCTTCGAAGTGTCGGACACGGGCGTGGGCATGACACCCGAGCAGCAGGCGCGCATCTTCAACGCCTTCGAGCAGGCGGACAGCAGCACCAGCCGCAAGTACCGGGGCACCGGGCTGGGCCTGGCCATCACCAAGCGCATCGCCCATGTCATGGGCGGTGAGGTGGGCGTCGACAGCCTCCCGGGCCAGGGCAGCACCTTCTGGCTGACCTGCAGGTTGGGCAAGGCACCGGAGCCCGAGCCCGTCACGGCGCAGGCGGGGGAAAGCGCCGAGGCCGTCCTGGCCAGGGACTACCGGGGACGCCGGGTGCTGGTGGTGGACGACGAACCCGTCAACCGGGAGATCGTGCGCCTCATGCTCGAGAGCGCGGGCCTGTCCGTCGACATGGCCAGCCATGGCCGGGAGGCGGTGGCGAAGGTGGCGCAGGCGGACTACGACCTCGTGCTGATGGACATGCAGATGCCGGAGCTCGACGGGCCCGATGCCACTCGCGAGATCCGCCGCCTGCCGGGGCGGGGCCGCCCCGTCATCATCGCCATCACCGCGAACGCCTTCGACGAGGACCGCGCCCGCTGCCTGGCCGCCGGCATGGACGACTTCCTGTCCAAGCCGTTCCGGGCCGAGGGCTTGTGCGAGACGCTGCTGCGGTGGTTCAGGCAGCCGGGCCGGTGAACGCCGGCCGGTGCAGGCGGGAGCCCGCCTGGGCCATGGTGGCCACCAGGATGCGCCCGTGCGTGGAGTCCGTGCAGTACAGGGTGCGCCGGTCCGGCCCGCCGAAGGCGAGGTTGGTGACCGAGGTGCCGGGCTCGCCGGTGAGCACTTCCTGGGGCTCGGCGCGGTGCCCCAGCACCCACACATAGGCCAGGCCCGGGTTGGCCACCAGCAGCTGCCCGGCCTCGTCCATCGCCAGGCCGTCCGGGCCGCTGGGGCCGTAGGAGGTGAAGAACTGGCCGGCCTTGGCCACGCTGCCATCGGCCAGCAGCGGCATGCGCCACACGCAGTTGCCCCGGGTGGCCGCGACGAAGAGGAAGCGCTCGTCGTTGGACAGCACGATCCCGTTGGGGCTGGGCACATTGGACAGCAGCTGGTCCAGCCGGCCGTCCGGGCCCAGGCGGTACACGCGGCCCGTGGGGTCGTGCAGCCCGGTCTGGCCCTGGTCGGTGAAGTACAGGTTGCCCCTGGAATCGAACACCAGGTCGTTGACACCCTTGAAGCGCTCGCTGTTGCGCCGCTCCAGGTAGGGACGCACCTGGCCGCTGGCGATGTCCAGCGCCACCAGGCCGTTCTTGTAGTCGGTCACCAGCAGCTCGCGCTCGCTGAGGAACTTCATCCCGTTGGGCTCGCCATCCCACTGGGCCACCAGGTCCCATTCACCCTTCGGGTCGATGCGGAACACCCGGCCGAAGGGGATGTCGGTGACGTAGAGGTTGCCCGCGCCGTCGAACACCGGCCCTTCGAGGAAGGAGTCCGCCAGCCGCCCGCCCTGGTTCACGTCCGCCCACAGGCTGCGCACGCCGGTGCGGCGGAACCTGGCAGGCATGGAGGTGAACACCTCCAGGGGGCGGACGACGGGCGGCTTGAGCAGGAACATGGCGGTGCGTGACGGGGCGTGGGCCGATTATTGGCGCTCGAAGGCGGTGTTGGCCGCCACCTTGCCCCAGGCCTCGGTGCTGTCCTTGAGCATGCGCGAGAACACCTCGGCGCCGACCTGGCGCGGGTCCGCGCCCATGCCCTCGGCGAAGGCCTTCATGTCGGGCGTGGCCATGGCGATGGCGATCTCCTTTTGCAGGCGCGCCAGCACCGCCGGCGGCGTGCCCTTGGGCGCCCACAGGCCGGTCCAGTTCACCACGCCGCCCCAGGCCACGCCGGACTCGGCGAAGGTGGGCACGTCGGGCAGCGAGGCCAGGCGCTTGTCGCCGCTGACGGCCAGCAGGCGCAGCTTGCCGCCCTTGACGTTGGACATCAGGCCGGTGGTGGACGCGATCTGCATGTCGATGGTGCCGGCCAGCACGGCCTGCGTGGCTTCGGCTGCACCCTTGAACGGCACGTGCATGAAGTTCACGCTGGAGGCGATGCCCAGGGCCTCGCTGGCGAAGTGCGGGGTGGTGCCGGCGCCGCCGGAGCCGTAGGTCACCTTGTTCGGCTGGCTCTTGGCCTCCGTGACCATTTCGCGCAGCGTCTTGAAGCGCGATTGCGCGTTCACCGCCAGCGCCATCGGCGCGAAGACGTAGGCGCCCACGGGTACCAGGTCGGCGCTGTGGTCGAACGGCAGCTTCTTGAAGATGTGCGGCAGCAGCGCGTAGGTGGTGTCATTGGCCAGCAGCGTGTAGCCGTCCGCGGGGGACTGGGCCACCTGCTGCGCGCCGATGGTGCCGGTGGCGCCGGCCTTGTTCTCGATGATGAAGCTCTGGCCGGTCTGCTCGGTGAGCTTCTGCGCCATCTTGCGGGTGACCACATCCACCGCGCCGCCGGGGGCGTACGGCACGACGATCTTCACCGGCTTGGACGGCCAGGTGTCGGCAAAGGCGGCCGGGGCCAGGCTGGCGAGGATGGCGCCGGCCAGGGCGGCGAGGCGGCGGCGGGTGAAGGACGCTTGCATGTTCTTGATGTCTCCGGTTTTTGTCATGGGTTGGGCCAAGGGCTTACTCGGCCTTGAGGTTCAGGTCATTGGCGAGCTTGGTGTAGGCCTTGGCTTCGCGGTCCATCTGGATGCCGAAGGCATCCCTGCAGGTGTTCTGGACGTCCATGCCCAGGGCCTGCAGCTTAGAGGCCGTGGCCGGCTGCTGGACGAAATCGCTCGCGGCCTTCTCCAGCGCTTGCAGGACGGCGGCGGGCGTGTTGGCGGGTGCCAGCAACCCGTACCACGCGTCGGCGACATAGCCCTTCACGCCGGCTTCGGTGAAGGTCGGCACCTGGGGCAGGAGAGCCGAGCGCTTGGGCGAGGCGACGGCCAGTGCGGTCAGCTTGCCGCCCTGGATCTGGGGCAGCACCGATCCCAGCGTGGCGAACGAGCTGTCCAGTTGTCCGCCCATGACATCGGTGACGACCTGGGCCGCGCCCTTGTAGGGGATGTGGTTCATGGACAGGCCGGCCATGCGCAGGAACTGCTCGCTGGCAAAGTGGCCCGAGCTGCCGGTGCCCGGGGTGCCGTAGGAGCGCTTGCCGGGGGCGGCCTTCACCTGCTCCATGAAGCCGGCCAGGTTTTTCGCCGGCAGGGAGGGACCGACCACCAGCACGGTGGGGCTCACCGCCAGGGTGCATACCGGGGCGAAGGAGCGGACCGCGTCGAACTTCACACGGGCGCTGTAAAGCGCCGGGATCATGGTGTGGTTCGTGGCGGCCAGCAGCAGGGTGTAGCCGTCAGCGGGCGCGGAGGCCACGGCCTCGGCCGCCAGGATGGTGTTGGCGCCGGGCTTGTTCTCCACGACGACGGGGTGGCCCAGGGCTTTGGCGGCGTGCTCGGCGAAGGCGCGTGCCACGACATCGGTGGGGCCACCGGCCGAGAACCCGACGACGATGCGTACGGGCTTGCTGGGCCAGGCTTGCGCCCCGGCGCTGGCGGCGGCAACGCACATCAGCGCAGCGGTGGCCAGGCGAGCTGGAATTTGCAGAGTGCTCACAGGGGAAACGTCCTTATTCTTTCTTGATGCCCGCGGCTTTCACCGTGGCGGCCCAGCGACCGGATTCGGCCGTCAGGTATTTGCGGAAGTCCTCGGGCGAGGAGGCCACGATGCGCGAGCCCAGGCTGTCGAACTTGGCCTTGATCTCGGGCGTGGTCAACACGTCGCGCAGCGCGGCGTTCAGGCGGTTGACGATGTCGGCAGGGGTGCCGCGCGGCAGAAAGATCCCGTTCCACTCATACGATTCATACGGCTTGCCGATCACTTCGGCCACGGTGGGCACATCGGGGAACAGCGGGTGGCGCTGAGCGGAGGTGATGGCCAGGGCCTTCACGGTACCGCCCTTGACATGGCCGCTGATGGCCGGCAGGTTGAAAAAGCCCATGTCCACCTCGCCCGCGATGGTGCCCGTGATCGCCAGGCCGCCGCTCTTGTAGGGGATGTGCAGCATGTTCACGCCAGCCGCCTGGTTCATCAGCTCAGGGGCCATGTACTGCACGGTGCCCTGACCGCCTGAAGAGAACGTCAGTTTGCCGGGGGCTGCCTTGGCGGCCTTGATCAGATCCGCTGCCGTGCCGTAAGGGGAGGCCTTGGGCACGGTCAAGAGCATGGGCGTCACGCCCACCTGGGTCACCGGGATCAGGTCCTTGTCGGCATCGTAGGGCAGCTTTTGCAGGTGGGGGTTGATCGAATACGGCGTGGCGTCGTACAACATGGTCAAACCGTCTGCAGCAGCCTGCGTCACGAATTGCGCGCCAATGACGCCGCTGGCGCCAGCCTTATTGACCACGACCACCGAGGTGCCCAGTTTCGGACCCAGGTGCTGGGCGATCTGGCGGGCCAGCGCATCGGCAGTGCCACCGGGGGCATAGGGCACGACGATGCTGACGGGCTTGCCGTCGGGCCAGGCGGCCAAAGCGGCGGGGGCTGCCACGGACAGGGCCAGGCCTGTGGCGGCCAGTAGGGCGTTGAAGGTTCTGCGTTGCATGGCGTCTTCCTCTCGTGTGTTGTTGAATGGAATGGGGGGTGAACAGGGACTTGCTCAGGGCGTTGGCTGATCTGCGGCTAGACCGTCGCAACAGGGGTCACAGGCGAACCGGCGGCACCGGGCAGGCGCAGCGGCGGGGCCGTCAGGAGAAAGCGGCTGCGACGGGCACCGCGCAGCCACTGCGCCAGCGGCGTGAGCCACCACAGTTCGCCCAGGTGGATGCCGTTCTTGAACAGGCAGTGCTCGTGCAGGGGCAGGCGCGCGCGGCGCATCGGCGTGCCCTGGGTCAGTGAGGGCGTAGACACGAGTTCGACCGCAGGGTTGTCCGCCACCAGGCAGGCCAGGCGAACGTCAGTGATCCAGTTCAACAACTTCGCGTCACTGCCGTCCAGGCCGCTGCCGGTCTCGTGCAGGTGCTTGACGTCGGGCTTGCGCTGCATGGCCAGCAGGGTGTCGGCGAATCCGGTGTGCAGGCACACCATGTCGCCTTCCTCGACCACCACGCCATCGGCCTCGAGGATGCGCATGAGGCGGTCGTAGCCCACGGCCTCGCGGCGGCGGCCAACGTGGCGTTCCAGGTCGATCATCACGCCGCGCCCTTGCGCGCCGTGGGCGGCGAGGTTGGCCACGCCCAGCGAATTGGCGTCCGGGTCGGGATAGCGAGCCCAGTCTTCGGGCGCCTGCGGGTCTGTCGCGCCCGGCAGGATGTCCTCGCCTGCACGGAACCCGTTGTAGAACACCGCCTCGGCCACGCCATCACCGTCCGCGTCGAAGCGGCTGCCGATGTGCGCGAGTCCGTCCCACTGCGTGGAGTACTGCGTGTTCATCAGCATGACCTCGTCGCAGACCACGTCGGTGAGGTTCGGGTCCTCGCTGGCGTAGGACCAGCAAAAGCCCTGCACGCCCGCACTGGCGCCATCGCGCAGGGTGCCATACAGGCGCGGCGGCATGCGCCGCCCATTGAGGGCGCGGCCCCCCGGCACGTCCAGCGGCAGCGAGAGGCAGAAGCTCAGGCCCTCGCGCACCTCCTGCACGCCCTGGCGCACCTTGGCCGGCGTCACCAGGTTCATGCGGCCCAGGCGGTCATCCGGGCCGAACTCACCCCAGTGGCTGCCCTCGGGCGCATACTTCCAGCGTTGCGGCATGGCGGCCGTCCCCCGGTCAGGCGGCCACGGGCTGGGCCAGAACGTCCAGCACGTTGCGGGCCGCGCCCACGCCCATGTTCACGTAGGCATCGCTGGTCACGCCGCCGATGTGCGGGCTCAGCAGGATATTGGCCACGCCGTGGAACGGGTGCGGCGCCGTCATCGGCTCGACCGCGAAGCTGTCCAGGGCGGCCATGGCCACGTGTCCGCTGTTCACGGCGGCCAGCAGGTCGGCCTCGTTGACCAGGCCGCCGCGGGCGGTGTTGACCACGATCACGCCCTTCTTGCAGGCAGCCAGCGACGTGGCGTTGATCAGGCCGCGGTTGTCCTCGGTCAGCGGGCAGTGCAGGGAGATGGCGTCGGACTCGCGCCAGATCGTGGCCAGGTCCACCACGCGGATGTAGTCGGGCAGGTTCTTGGCGAAGGGGTCGAAGCCGATCACCTTCATGCCCAGGGCGTCGCACATGCGGGCGAAGCGCTGGCCGATGGCGCCCAGGCCGATGAGGCCGATGGTGCGGCCATTCAGCTCCAGGCTCTTGTGCGTGGCCTTGTCCCAGTGGCCCGCGTGCATGCGCTCGTTGAGCTTGACCACGGACTTGGCACAGGCCAGGAGGCCGGCCAGGGCTTGTTCGGCCACGGCGGCGGCGTTGGCGCCGATGGCGGCGCGCACCGCGATGCCGCGCGCCTGGGCGGCGGCCTTGTCGATGGTGTCGGTGCCGCTGCCATGCTTGGAGATCACGCGCAGCGAGGGGGCGGCGTCCATGACGGCGGCGCCGACGGCGCCGTAGCGCACGATGATGGCGACCGGGTCATGCTGCTTGCACAGGGCGACCATGTCGCCCTCCGTGGGCGTCTTGCCGGCGTAGACGATGTTGAAGCCTTCCAGCAGGGCCAGGGCCTGGGACGCCAGGTCGGCGCCCGTCACGATGATGGTGGGCCGGCTCACAGGGTCTCTCCTTCCTTGAGCACACCGGCGGCGCGCAGCGAGGACACCAGCCAGGAGGCGGCGGTGTTGCCTTCCTTGATCTGGGCGATGCGCTTGGCCTCATCCGCCACTTTCTTGTGGCAGCCGGGGATCAGGCTGGCCACCTTGTCGCGCTCGATCACCACGATGCCGTCGGCATCGGCCACCACCAGGTCGCCGGCGTTGACAGTGACGCCGCCGCAGCTGACGGGGTGGCCGATGCGGCCGCCGATGTTCTTGGTCGGGCCGTTGGGGTTGGTGCCCACGGAGAAGACGGGGTAGTCCATCTCCTCGATCTCCAGGCTGTCACGCACGGCGCCGTCCACGATCACGCCGGCGATGCCCAGCTGGCGGCAGGCCGTCATCATGATGGTGCCCATGAGGGCCGAGGTCTGGTCGCCCTTGCCGTCGATCACGAGCACGTCGCCCGGCTTGGCCATGGCGATGGCGGCGTGGATCATGAGGTTGTCGCCGGGGCGCACTTCCACGGTCAGGGCGGGGCCTGCCACCTTCATGTGGGGGCGCAGTGCGCTGATTCGGCCGTGCATGGCGCCGCGGCGGCCGGCCACGTCGGCAAAGATGGCGGCCTGGAACTGGGCGGCCTCGGCGACCAGCTCGGGGGAGACGCGATCGAATTCGCGGACGATGTCTTGGCTCATGGAAATATCCTTAGGCAGATTGGAAGGGGGGAAGGCCGCGCTCAGTCGGCCTTGATGTTGGCGGTGCGGATCACGCGGGCCCAGGTGGCGGAGTCGGCGGCCTGCACGTCGGCCAGCGCCTTGGGCGTGCCGCCCACCAGGGTGACGCCCAGCTTGTCCGCCAGTTCGGTGACCGCGGGATCGCGCAGGGCCTTGTTGATCTCGGCGTTCAGGCGCTGGACCACGGCGGCCGGGGTGCGCGCCGGCAGGTACACGCCCTGCCACTGCTCGACCACGAAGTCCTTCTGGCCGGCCTCGGCCATGGTGGGCACCTCGGGCAGCACCTTCAGTCGGGCGGCGGAGGTCACGGCCAGGGCCCGCAGCTTGCCGGCCTTCACATGCGGCAGGGCCGCGGCCACCGGCGCGAACATGAACTGCACCTGCCCGCCCAGGGTGTCCTGCAGCGCTGGTGCGTCGCCCTTGTAGGGCACGTGGATGAACTTCACGCCGGTGCGCTGCGCCAGCAGCTCGGCCTGCATCTGCAGGATGGTGCCGTTGCCGCCGGAGGCGAAGGCGATCTCGCCGGGCTTGGCCTTGCCCGCCGACAGCAGGTCCGCCACCGACTTGAACGGCTGCGACGGGGCCACCACCAGCAGGTGGGGGATGGTGCCCACCACGGCCACCGGCTCCAGGTCACGCAGCGGGTCGTAGGGCAGTTTGATGAGGTGCGGGGCGATGGTCTGCGCGCCGATGGTCGTGTGCAGCACGGTGTGGCCATCGGCCGGGGCCTTGGCGACGAAGGCGCCGCCGATGGTGCCGGTGGCGCCGGCCTTGTTGTCCACCACCACCGTCGCGCCCAGCGCAGTGGCCAGGCGCTGGGTCAGGGCGCGGCCGAAGACGTCGGTGCTGCCGGCGGCCGGATAGGGGATCACCCAGTTGATGGGGCGCGCGGCGGGCCAGTCGGCTTGGGCCATCGCGGCCGGGGCGAGGGTGGTGGCGGCCAACGCGGTCAGGGTGCAGAGGGCCTGGCGGCGGGAGGCGGTGAACAGAGGTTTCATGGTGTCAGTCCGAAGGGGTGAAGCCGTACAGGCGTTGGGGGTTGAGGACGAGGACCTGGCGCAGGCGCTGCGCATCGCCGGTCCACTGCGCCAGGCGCTCGACCTGGCGCGCGTCGTCTGGCATGGGCTGGCGGCCGGCCGAGGCCGTGGCATGGGGCCAGTCGCTGCCCCAGACCACGCGGTCGGGGGCGGCTTCGAGGAAGCTGCGGGCCAGGACGTCGAGCGCAGGGTCCTCCACGCTGGCGATGGGGCTCACCAGGTAGCCGCCGGACAGCTTGACCCAGGCGCGTCCCTCGGCCAGCAGCTCCAGCAGCAGCGCGTGCGCGGGGTGTGTACCGCACTGTGCGGGCGTGATCCGTCCAAAATGGTCGAAGACCAGGTCCACGGGCAGGGCGCGCAGCACCGGTGCCAGTGACACCAGCGGGTCCACCGGCATCAGCAGCTGCAGGTGCCAGCCCAGGGGGGCGATACGCCGGGCGATGCGGGTGATGGATGCGGCATCGTTCACCACGCCCAGCGAGAGGTTGACGCGCGCGCCCCGCACGCCCGCCTGATGCAGGCGGTGCAGGTGCGCCTCGTCCTCGTCGCCCGAAAGCACGGCGACCCCGCGGCCGTCCGGCCCCAACTGCGCGAGGCCTGCGAGCATCGGCGTGTTGTCCGTGCCGTAGGTGGACGGCGTGACCAGCACGGCGCGCGTCGTGCCCATGCGGGCCTGCACGCGCCGGTAGTCGCCGACCGATGCATCGGGCGGCAGCAGCGTCGCGCCGGGCGCGGCCGGCACCCGCGCGTCGTAGACGTGCAGGTGGCAGTCGCAGGCGCCGGCGGGCAGGGTGACGCCAGCCGCCGCATCGCCAGCGGAGAACGGATAGCGCATGGCCATCGCCCAGGGTGGGAGGGAAAGCGGTGTCAGTCGGCCTTGGCGCCCGAGTCGCGCACCACGGGTGCCCACTTGGCGATGTCGGCGCGAATCAGCCGGCCAAACTGGTCGGGCGTGCCCGGAGTGACGTCCAGGCCCTGGTCTTCCAGCTTCTTGCGCAGGTCAGGCGAGTTCAGCGCCTTGTTCAACTCGGCATTCACCGAGGCCACCACCGGGGCGGGCAGCTTGGCAGGACCCAGCAGGCCGAACCAGGTCACCGCCTCGAAGCCCTTGTAGCCGGACTCGGCCACGGTGGGCACCTGGGGCAGGTCGTCGGTGCGCTTGGACGAGGTCACGGCCAGGGCGCGCATCTTGCCGTTCTTGATGTGGCCGATCAGGGTCGGCACCGAGGACACGTACAGCTCCACTTGGCCGCCGATCACGTCGTTGATGCCCTGGGCGGCGCCCCTGTAGGGAATGTGGGTCAGCTTGACGCCCGCCTCGCGCTGCAGCAGCTCCGTCGCCAGGTGGGCCACGGTACCGTTGCCCGACGTCGCGTAGTTGACGGCGCCGGGCTTGGCCTTGGCGGCGGCGATGACGTCGCTCAGGGTGCGGAACGGCGAGTTGGTCGCGACCACCACCACCAGCGGTGCGTTGCCGATCAGGCCGATCGGGGTGAGGTCATTGACCGGGTCATACGGCAGCTTGGGGTACAGCGTGGGGTTGATCGCCAGGTTGCTGGTCTGGCCGATCACCAGGCTGTAGCCGTCGGCAGGCGCCTTGGCGCCGGCGTCGATGCCCAGGTTGCCGCCCGAGCCGGGCTTGTTGTCGATGACGAAGGTCCACTTGGCCGTGGTCTGGATCTTCTGCGTCACCTCGCGGGCCACGATGTCGGTGCCGCCGCCGGCGGGGAAGGGGACGAACACGCGGATCGGCTTGGCGGGCCAGGTGTCGGCCGTGGCGGCCAGGGGGGCGAGGCACAGGAGGGCGGCCATCGCAGCAGCGCTGCGGCGCGTAATCGTCGAGGTCAAGGTTTGTCTCCAATCGTTGTCAGGCCGGTCGCCTGTGGGAATGGACTGTAGGCAGACCTTTCATTCAATACAATGGCGCTTCATCTGATGAAAGACATTTCATGCCGCGACACATCCCGCCCGCCGAGTCCCGCCCGCCCGCCAGCCCTGCGGAGGGTGGTGTCACCGCGGTGACGCGCGCGCTGCAGGTGATGGAGGCTTTCCGCATCGGCGAGCGCCAGCTGCCGCTGGCCGAGTTGAGCCGCCGCACGGCGCTGCACAACACGACCGTCCTGCGGCTGGCCCGCACCCTGGCGCAGTCCGGCTTCATGGTCCAGAACGAGGACGGCCAGTGGCGGCTGGGGCCAGCCGCGGGTTGGCTGGGGGCGCGCTACCAGGCGGGCTTCGACATCAACAACGTGGTGGAGCCCACGCTGCGCGAGCTGTCCCAGGCGACGCAGGAAAGCGCCTCCTTCTACGTGCGCGAGGGCGACGAGCGCGCCTGCATCTCCCGCGTGGAAGGGCCGCAGGCCGTGCGCCACCATGTGCGCATCGGCATGCGACTGCCGCTGGACCTGGGCGCCCCAGGGCGGGTGATCCTGGCGTTCTCCGGTGAGCCGGGCGCGGTGTACGAGGCGATCCGCCGCCGGGGTTACCACGTCTCCTTGGGCGAGCGCGAGGCCCAGGTCTCCAGCGTGGCCGCGCCTGTGTTCGGCCTGAACTGGCGGCTGCTGGGGTCCATGTGCATCTCCGGGCCGACGGCGCGCCTGGACCAGGCCCGGCTGGAGGCCCATGCGCGCACCGTCATGGATGCGGCCAACCGCCTGTCCTATGCACTGGCCGGGGCGCGGTCCGCGGACACGCCGAAGGTGGTGTCGACCTGGCATCCCTGAGTCGTCCCGGCCACCGCCGCGGTTCGGGCGGTGGCCGCGGGCCTGGGACACCGGTTGGTGCCCTAGTCGACCTGGTAGGCCTTCACCGCGGGTTCATCCCAGGCAATGCCCAGGCCGGGACCCTGGGCCGTGATCCGGCCTTGCGCAGGCCGGCAGGGTGACTGCAAGACCGGTCCGCCGAAATCCATGAACTCCAGCCAGTCGCAGGTCGGGGATACCGCCAGCACATGTGCGCTGGCTTTAACGAACAGGTGACTGGACACAGGCATGGAGGCAGCCCGGGCCAGGCCCATCACGCTGAGCCAGCCCGTGATGCCGCCGATCTTCATCAGGTCCGGCATCATGCGATCACAGGCTTGCGCCTCCAGGGCGCGCTGGGCATCGCGCGCGAACCACCAGTTCTCCCCTGTCTGGATGCACTGGCCCGTCTTCTGGCGCACCAGCGCGTGTCCCTGGAAGTCTTCGGCGGCCACGGGCTCCTCCACCCACTCCAGGGCGTAAGGCGCCAGCGCGCGAATGCGCCGGATGGCCTCCGCCGGATCGAGGCTCTGGTTGTAGTCGACCATCAGTGCGATGTCCTCCCCGATGATGCGGCGCACTTCCCGGACCGTCTTCAGGTCGTGGCCCAGGTCTGCCCCGCCCAGCTTGATCTTGATGCCCTGGAATCCCGACTCGACCGACCTCACCAGGGCGGCCGAATCTCGCGCCGGGTCGACCAGGCCCCAGCTGTCGTAGGCCCGGATCGGCTTGGGTGCCCCGCCCAGCAGGCTTGCCACGGGCTGGTTCATGGCCTTGCCCCACGCGTCCCACAAGGCCATGTCCAGCGTGGAGATCACCATGCCGACCAGGCCTTGAACGCCCAACAGCCGGAACTGCTGTTCCAGCTGCCGCTGGCGATCCAGGGGAACCAGGGGCTGCCCTCGCAGCAGGGGCGCCAGTTGCCGGACCACCGCGTGAAGCGGTCCCAGCATCAACGGTGTGTAGGCGAAGAGGTAGGCGCAGCCCGTGATGCCCTGGTCCGTCTCCACGTCCAGCAGCAGGAGCGGGGACGCCTCGATGGCGCCCGAAGCTGTCCGGATCGGGCGGCTCAAGGGGGCGAGCACGGGGCGTGCGCGGATATCCGTGATGAGGATCATGGGGTCCACTATGGCTCGTGCGCCCAGCCAGTTCAAGGCCGGGGACCGGTGCGGGAGGCAGCGGCGGCCGTAGCGGTGGCGGTGTCGACCGGCCGGCCCGTGAACGCCGGCCAGGCCTCGACCTCGCCGTCGGCGCGCGCCCGCACCTCCCGCCAGGCCGGCTCATAGGCGCCTTCCTGCAGCACCCGCAGGTTCTTCTCCATGCAGGCGCGCAGCGCCAGCACGGCCTGGCTCTTGGGGCCACCCGGGGTGAAGGGACGCGTCACCAGCAGGTTGGGGCTGGACAGGAAGGCGTGGTTGAAGGTGTCGAGGTTGTCGTAGTTCTTGCGCACCAGGCGGTAGGGTGCCTTCACCGGCAGGTCGAACGCCATCAGCGACAGGTGGTCCCCACGGCCCAGGCGCTGCACGGGCCCGTTGGGCCAGCCACTGGTGGTGAGCATGGCCGCCACTTCGGCCGACTTGAGCAACTGGATGGCCTGTTCGTCCGTGTCCACGTCACGGAACACCAGGCCGAGGTCGTGCTGGCGGCTCAGCACACGGCCCAGTGAGCGCGCCGATCCGACGACGGCCACTGGCAGGCCCTTGAGGTCGGCGAAGCGCTGCATCGGCTTGTTGACCAGGCGGTGGCCGAACGGCAGCCACCAGCGCGGGAAGCCATCCTGGCGCACCAGCACGTGCAGCAGGTTCGCATTCATCGCCTGCACCATCTGCAACTGCCCGATGGCCTCGTCGGACGTCTCCAGTTCGCGTAGCGTGTCCAGCTGCACGAAGCCCAGGTCCGCGCGGTTGGCCGCCAGCGTGGTGAGGTTCTGCAGGCCGCCCTCGCTGGTGACTTCCGTCATCGCGACCTGCGCGCCGCACACCGACTGCAGGTCGGCGAACACGCGGGAGAAGCCCTTGCCCTTGGCCCCGGTGGCAATGCGCAGGACGCGGTTCGCATCCTGCTCCTGGGGCTGCGCGTGCGCGGTGGTGCCCAGGCCGAGGCCCAGGGCCAGGAGGAGGGCAGGCATGAGGTGACGCTGGTTCATGGTCAGGGTTCCTTTCAGGTGGGGATGGGGGAGATTCACAGTCCGGTGGTGCCGCCTCGGGCCTGGCCAGCCGGCGGCGCGGGGGCGGTCAGCGCGCCCAGCAGGGCGATCACGGCGAGGACGGCCAGCACGGCCTGGGCGATGCGGCGAAGGCGTTGCCAGAAGTTCATGACGCGCTCCCGGCCTGCACGGGCACGGCAGGCAGTTGCAGGGCGTCCATGCGGGACAGGCTGTCCGGCGCCAGCAGCTGCCGCGTGGGGCCGTCGACGCTGGACATCTGCACATCCAGCTCGGCGAAGACGCTGTTGAAGCGTTCCTGCACGGCGCTCAGCGCGGTGTCCGCCAGCAGGTCCTGCATCATGGCTTCCGCGGCGCGCGGGTCGAGCAGGGCCGAGGCCTCGTCGATCGCCAGGGCGATGCGCCACTCGCTTTCCTTGCGCTCGATCGCAGCGCGGAAATCGTCCAGGGCGGCCTGGGCCTGTTGCAGCCGGGTGATGTTCAGGGCGTGGAACTGCTGCAGCCGCGCCAGTGCCTTCTCCTGGCGATCGAGCTCGTGCTGCGGGTCGCGGTGGCGCCGTTGCGCGAGCATCTGGGAGATCGTCTCCACCTGCCCGCCAACGACCACCAGCGCCTCGCGGAACGACCGCAACCGGTCAGCGCGCCGCAGCAGCTCGTTCTGCAGCTGCTCGATCGGGTTGCGGCGGGCCTCGGCCTTGCGCGCGGCCAGCAGCCGGTTCTCCAGCACCTGGCCCAGCCAGGGCAGGGCCTGCGCCGCGGCATAGCCCAGGGCGAGGATCAGGCCGATCACCACCAGACCCATCCCGCCGGCCACGGCCAGCCAGATGGCGGGCGCGAATACCGCCAGCAGCACCACGCCGCTGGCGATGGCGGCCAGCCGCAGCCAGGTGATCGAGGTGGTGGGCGGGCGGGATCTCGTCAAGCTCGTCATGTCGTTTCTCCTGTGGGTTGTGAAAGCGCGGGCAAAGCCTCTCCCCGCGGCACGGGAACGTGCCGCTGACGGGGAGTGGACGGGTTGAGGGGGCGCCGGCGGGCGCGGGCTTCAGGGCACGGCGCCGCCCGCGCGCCGGAAGGCGGCGGCGAGCTGCGGGTCGATCCAGGCGCGGGTTGCCGCATCGACCGGTGCCAGCGCCTCCCGCCACCTGCGCAGCTGCTGCGGCGGGGGCGTGAACACCGTCACCCGGCCGCTGGCGACGATGCGGGCCAGGGCCTGGTGGTTTTCCGCTTCGGCGATCTGGTTGGCAAATCGCGTGGCGTCCCGCAGCGCGGACTGCAGGTGGGCGCGGATGTCGTCCGGCAGGCGTTCCCAGAACCGGCGGTGGGTGAGCACCGCATAGGCCAGGTAGCCGTGCCGGGTCACGCACAGGTGCGACTGGGCCTCGTGCAGGCGCTGGCTGTGGATGTTGCTTGGCACGTTCTCCTGCCCGTCCAGCTGGCCGGTGCGCAGGGACTCGTACACGTTGGCCAGCGGCGAGACCGAGACCTGCGCGCCCAGGATGCGCATCTGCTCCACCAGGGTGCGCGAGGCCTGCACGCGCACCCGCAGGCCGCGCACGTCGGCGGGGCCCTGGATAGGCCGGTTGGCCGTGAAGACCTTGAAGCCGTTGTCCCAGTAGGCCAGGCCCTGCAGGCCCAGGGGCGCCAGGCGCTGCAGCATGCGTGTGCCCAGCTCGCCGTCGACCACGGCGCGGAAGGCCGCCTGGTCCCGGAACAGGAAAGGCAGGTCGAAGACCTCGAAATCGCCGATACCCAGGGCGGACAGCTTGGACAGGGAGGGCGCCAGCATCTGCACGGCCCCCATCTGCAGGGCCTCCAGCTCCTCGCGGTCCTTGTACAGGGTGCTGTCCGGGTAGACCTCCACCCGCACGCGTCCACCCGTGCGCTCCTCGGCCAGCGCCTTGAAATGCAGCGCCGCCCGGCCCTTGGCCGTTTCCGCGGACACCACGTGGCTGAACTGGATCACGATCGGCCGGGTCCGCGTGGCGCCCTGGCTGGCGCCGGCCCAGGCGCCCACCACGGCGGCAGCAGCGCCGGCTCGCAGCAGGTGGCGGCGGGTGTCGATGCGGGGGCGGGGTGCTTGCATGGCGTCGGCGTGGTGTTGATCGGAATGACCACAGTCTAGGCCCGGGGGCGGTGCGGTCCAGTGTGGGGTTCCACAGGTGTGGGTTTCCACACCGGGGTGGGCCTCGCAGCGGCCGCCGGGCTTCATAGAATGGGCCGTGCCCAGCCTCCGCGCCCCCCAGCCCCTCGCGCCGTCCGCCGCCAATGCGGGCTGGCGGCGGGGGCTGTGGCTGTTGCCGTTCCTCACCTCGGTGGGCTTTGCCCTGCTGGTGGTGGCCTGGGCCCACGGCATCGACGCGGACGAGCGCGATGCCTTCCACCGCACCCTGGAGGCCGACGTGGCCAGCGTGGAGGCGCAGCTGCTGGCGCGCCAGGACGCCGAGCGGGCCCGCCTGCGTGACATCGCCACCCGCTTGCCGGCGCAGGCCGCCGCCTCCGATGCCTCATTGGCGGCGGTGGCGGGTGTTTCCGCGGGCATGCAGCGCCTGTGGAACCGGCTGGTGTGGCTGGATGGCGACCAGCAGGTGGTGGCCCGCGCGGAACGCCGCGGCGGCCCGGAGGCGGACGCCCGCCCCGGCCTCCTGATCCACGCCCGCGGGCAGGCGCAGCACCTGCGCGTGGAGCTGCCTGGCGGCGGCACGGCGGGGGCGGGCTGGCTGCTGGCTCGCTACGAGCTGTCCGACCTGCTCGGGAGCACCGACTGGGTGTGGCTCATCCGCCGTTACGAAGTCGAGTTCCTGTCGGAGCTGCGCGAGGTCATCGCCACCACGGCGGGCCGCAACGGCGTGCCGGCGACTTGGGCCTTCGAGCGCAAGCTGGCCGGCGCCAGCGATGTGTCCGTGGTCCTTCGCCCGTTCCAGGTGCCCCTGGCCTGGTGGCAGCGCACGCAGACGCTGGCCCTGCTGGCGGGCTTGCTGGTGCTGGGCGCGGCGGGCTCCTGGTTGCTGCGCGGGCAGATGCAGCGGGTGCAGCGCGCCGTCGTCAGCGCGCGGCACGAGGCGGCCTGGCGCCAGTCGATGGAGGACTCCGCCCTGGTGGGCCTGCGCGCGCGCGACCTGGAGGGCCGGATCCTGTACGTCAACCGCACCTTGTGCGAGATGGTGGGCTATACCCGGGAGGAGCTGGTGGGCCTGGTGCCGCCGCTGCCCTTCTGGCCGGCCGATGCCATCGACGCCATGATGGCGCGCAACCTCGACACCCTGGCTGGCGGCGCGCCGGCCAGCGGCTACGAGACCCGCTGGATCCACCGCAACGGCGGCACGCTGGACGTGATGATCTTCGAGTCCCGCCTGTTCAACACCGAAGGCCAGCATGTGGGCTGGATGGGGTCCATCGTCGACATCAGCGTGCGCAAGCAGCTGGAGGAGCGCGAGCGCCGGCACGTCGAGCAGATCGCCCAGCATGCGCGCCTGAACGACCTGGGGCTGCTGGCCTCGGAGCTGGCGCACGAGCTGAACCAGCCGCTCACGGCCGTCATGGGTTACAGCGCGGGGCTGCTCAAGTGGGTCCGCACCCATGTGGGGGGCGAGACGGCGGTGGTCGAGGCGGCCGTGCAGGTGCAGGAGCAGGCGCGCCGCGCGGGGGATATCGTCAACTGGATCCGCCGCCAGACCCAGCGCAAGGAGCCGCAGCGCAAACCGGAGGACCTGGGCGCCGTGGTGCAGGCAGTGTGCCAGTTGCGCGCGGCCGGCATGCAGCGCCAGGGGGTGTCCGTGGCGTGCGAGGCAACGCCCGGCGGGCCGGTCATTCCCATGGAGCGCGTCGGTATCGAGCAGGTGCTCACCAACCTGCTTCGCAACGCGGCGGACGCGCTCTCGGGGCAGGGCGGGCCGCGCCGGGTGGTGGTGCGTGCGGGCGTCGAGGCCGCGCAGGCCTGGGTGGAGGTGGCGGACAACGGCCCTGGCGTGCAGGGCATGACCCTGGATGCGTTGTGCGCGCCGTTCTACACCACCAAGGACCCGGGGACCTCCATGGGCCTGGGGCTGGGGATCTGCCGGGAGATCGTCGAGGTGCATGGCGGCGCGCTGTCGCTGGGAGCAGCCCCGGAAGGTGGCGCGCTGTTTCGTTTCACGCTGCCCTTGCAGCCATCGCCGGCCGGCGACGGCCCGGCCACAGTGGAAAAGGAGGCCCGATGAAGACCGTGTACCTGTGCGACGACGATCCCGCCGTGCGCGGCGCGCTCACCTTCCTGCTGCGCCAGCACGGGATGACGGTGTCCGCACATGCCAGCGGCCCGGAGCTGTTGCAGGCCCTCGATGCGGTGCCTGCACCGGTGCGCGGTGTCTTCGTGCTGGACCTGCGCATGGAGCCCATGGGCGGGGAGGAGGTGCACCAGGCGCTGATCGCGCGCGGCCTGCATGCGCGCAACCCGGTGCTGTTCCTCAGCGGTCACGGCAGCATCCCCATGGCCGTCGCCTCGGTGCAGCGCGGCGCCGTGGACTTCCTGGAGAAGCCCTACACGGACGATTCGCTGATCGAACGGCTGGACCGCGCCTTCGAGCTGGAAGCGCAGTGGCAAGCCGAGGCGCGCCGACGCGAGTTCCTGGTGTCGCTGTGGGAGGACGTGACGCCGCAGCAGCGGCGCGTGGCCCTGCTGGTGGCCGCGGGAGACCTGAACAAGGTGATCGCCTCCAAGCTGGACGTGTCCGAGCGGATGGTGGAAGTGCACCGGGCCCGGGTGTTCGAGAAGCTGGGGGTGGACTCGGCGGCCGAACTGGCGACCACCTTGGCGGCGATGCGGGCGATGGAGATCGCGCTGGAGGGCTGACGGCCCTTGGCAGGCCGCCGGAAAAAGAAAAAGCCCTTGAAGATCAAGGGCTTGGAATCGTTGTGGTGGAGAGGAGGAGGATCGAACTCCCGACCTTCGCATTGCGAACGCGACGCTCTCCCAGCTGAGCTACCCCCCCACAACAGGCCAGATTGTAACCCGAACCTCGCGCCATGTCGCACGCCCCCTGGCCCCGGGTACGCCGGGCCCGGGGCTTGCTTGCTGCGCTATAAATCGGTCAACGACGGAGACCCCATGAAGAACGACGACCCGCAATGGCTGGAAGACCAGTACAACAACCGTGCCCGGGTGCCGGAGCACGGACAGCACTTCGAGCGCTGGGCGCGCGAGTCCCTGCAGGTGCGCCGCACGCAGCCTTGCAAGCTGGACATCCCCTACGGCCCCACGCCGGGCCAGACGCTGGACGTGTTCCCCAGCGACCATGTGCGCGCCCCGGTCGTGGTCTTCATCCACGGCGGCTACTGGCGCTCGCTGGACAAGTCCGACCATTCCTTCGTCGCGCCGCCCCTCACGCAGGCCGGCGCCTGCGTGGTGGTGGTGAACTATGACCTGTGCCCCGCGGTCACCATCCCCGACATCAGCCTGCAGATGGTGCGGGCCCTGGCCTGGTGCTGGCAGAACATCGCCCGCTTTGGCGGCGACCCGCGCCGCATCTCCGTGGCGGGCCATTCCGCCGGCGGCCACCTGGCCGCGATGATGCTGGCCTGCTACTTCAATGACTTCGACCGCAGCCTGCCGTCCGACCTGGTCACGCGCGCCTTGTCGATCTCCGGCCTGTTCGAGCTCGAGCCCCTGCGCCACACGCCCTCCCTGCAGTCGGCGCTGCGCCTGACCGCGGAAGATGCCCGCCGCGCCAGCCCGGCGCTGTTCCCCCCGCCGCGCCTGGGCCAGTTGTACAGCGTGGTGGGCGGCAAGGAGAGCCTGGAGTTCCTGCGCCACAACGAGTTGATCCGCCAGGCCTGGGGCCATGCGCGCGTGCCGGTGTGCGAGGCCCTGCCGGGGCTGAACCACTTCAGCGTCCTGGAAAGCATGATCCAGCCCGGCGAGCGCCTGCACGCGCTGTCGCTGGAACTGCTCCAGGACTGACGCATTTCGAAGACACGGAAAAAAGAAAAGGGACCCGCGGGTCCCTTTCTTCATGGGGCACGCCCCGGCCGTCACATCAGCAGGTGCTCGCCCGCGTTGTCCCCGCCCAGGATCACGTAGTTCACCTTGCGGATGTCCATCAGCTTGGTCCCGCCGGAATAGCTGATCGAGCTTTGCACGTCTTCCTGCATCTCGCGCAGGGTGTCGGCCAGCTTGCCCTTGACGGGCTCGAGGATGCGCTTGCCTTCCACGTGCTTGTACTCGCCCTTGTTGAAGTCCGAGGCGCTGCCGTAGTACTCCTTGTAAAGCTTGCCGTCGACTTCCACCGTCTGGCCGGGCGATTCCTCGTGGCCGGCCAGCATGGAGCCGATCATGACCATGGTGGCTCCGAAGCGGATGCTCTTGGCGATGTCGCCATGCTCGCGGATGCCGCCGTCGGCGATGATGGGCTTGGTCGCCACGCGGGCGCACCACTTCAGCGCCGACAGCTGCCAGCCGCCGGTGCCGAAGCCGGTCTTCAGGCGCGTGATGCACACCTTGCCCGGGCCGATGCCCACCTTGGTCGCGTCCGCGCCCCAGTTCTCCAGGTCGATCACGGCCTCGGGCGTGCCCACGTTGCCGGCGATGATGAAGGACGCCGGCAGTTTCTGCTTGAGGTAGCCGATCATGCGCTGCACGGTGTCGGCATGGCCGTGGGCGATGTCGATGGTGATGTACTCGGGCACCAGGCCCTCGGCGGCCAGCTGGTCCACCGTGTCGTAGTCGGGCTTCTTCACGCCCAGCGAGATCGAGGCGAACGCGCCCTGCGCGTGCATGAAGCGCACGAAGGCCACGTTGTCCAGGTCGAAGCGGTGCATCACGTAGAAGTAGCCGTTTTGCGCCATCCACAGGCAGATCTTCTCGTCCACCACCGTCTTCATGTTGGCGGGGACGACCGGGATGCGGAAGGTGCGGTTGCCCAGCGTCACGCTGGAATCGCACTCGGAGCGGCTTTCCACGCGGCACTTGCGCGGCAGCAGCAGGACGTTGTCGTAGTCGAAGATTTCCATACCAGGGCTCCAGGAAGCTGTTGAATAACAGGGAGAGCGCTTGGACGTTGGCCCGGCATTCCAGGCGCGCGCAGGCTCGGCGCGCCTTCAGGGGAAACCGGGCCGCGATGCTTGGGCCCGGTGACTGATTCTACTGCTTGCCGCCCACGGGCAGGCATCTGGATTCCGCTATGGCCCTGATACGGCC
>JACCEA011777945.1_pt1 | contig 21319 bp, 26 predicted proteins | sample 7449851 | NCBI WGS metagenome assembly JACCEA01 (sample SAMN15323453, study PRJNA562643) | freshwater metagenome | isolation source: river surface water | place: USA:Blue River Watershed | collected 2017-08-18 | reverse complement strand
TTATTCGGTGTTGATGATCTTGAAATGTTAGCAGTACTTGGATGGAGGTCGGATATATCTGAAATGGGTCCAAAGTCGGCGCCAATCGTGGATCTGAAATGGTGAAGGATCACCAGACAAAACATCACAAAGCAGTATCTACCAAGAATCATCAATAAATCCAGAAAATCACATGCTAGTACAAAATTTACCTGTACAGAATACCAATCCAGAGTTGTCATATGGCATCAATATGAAATTCAGAACATTCTCATCACAAACCAAACCTACACTATATATCTATACAAGGTTTTCCAACCATACAAGAGCTCTTAAGCCCTAATTGTGTGCCCAAGATGGCCACTAGTGGTGGAAAGTTGAAATAAAATTATGTTTCTCAAAAGAATTATGTTATGGTTTACATAATAAAGCTTAGCCTTGGCAATAATTATGATTTTACGTGTTACACCAGTCCGGGTGACCTTAACTAAGGATTTCTGGATAACAGTGGAAGCTGCTGCAGATACTAAGTTGGAGGGCAGATATCGGAGTGAAGGAGAGACGACCACTTGCTTCCACTCGTCCGCAATCAATCATATGAAACCCTATACACCAGATATTAATGTTTCTCAAAATGCAAGTTATTTCAAATACTTTATGAGTAATACTCAGTTTAGAATTGCACCTGATATCCAAACAACACCTACTACAGATGTTTATACATTACGTTGTACCTTTGGTATTCTTTCTGAATTGCTAAATTATAATATTGCTACAAATACAACATCTACATTTACTGATTCATTTACTACTTTCACACCAGAATTGTATACACATGTATCATATCCAAACTATGGTTTTAAGTCGACATTAATATTGGGTTCTAGTGCTGTAGAATATATCACTTATACACCTGGATTATATTCAACCTCTAATTATACAATCAATTCTAATATTAACAGATATGATTTAAATACCTCATCTAAAAGAGAATTACAAATTACAAATCTTTATTCTAATGCACTAACAAATGTAGGTACAGTAACAACAAATAATCTTGTTTCTACTACAGCAACAATTAATAATATTACAAATTATGTTAAACAAAGGGATATGACTGCCGCTATTATGTATAATGGTTCAACCAATTTTGCTACAATGCATATTGCATGTTCAATGAAAGGTATTTCTCCTGCTGATGTTGATGATCACTATCTTATTAATGCTGGTTATAAACTAACAATCTACAATAATAATGATTACGGTGGAACATCACAATCATATGAAAATGATAGTTACTACCCAGTTATGTGGACACCATCAACACAAAATACAACTGCCAGTATTAAAGTGTATTATAGAATTAACACTGGTGAAAGTTGGAGTGAAATAGTATATGCAAATATATCATCTTAATTTTCCTAATAATTAAAATTGCTTCCTAAAAAATTTAGGAAATTATATTCTCTAAATAGACGCATTAAAATATAAATTTGCTGTGTATTCTTCATTTCTTACAATTAGTTGATGTTTAAAACCAAATATCTTCATTAATAATATCATTTGACCGTTTGTAATGTAATATCCATATTTTGCTTCTAATGAATGTTTTAGATAATATGAAGTTATTGTTGTGTTAATTTCTTTTGTCTCTCTTAGTGAAAACACTATAAACATTTTAAACATACTTTCACTAATAGATAATTTTGATAATGTAGTAATTACTTTTTCATTAACATCAGTTATTCCAAATTCTGTCAGAACAACATTATTGTTTTCTAGCTCTTTATTAAATTCTTCTAACCTTTGTTCACATAACAATTTAAATTCTTGGAAGTTCATTTTCTATATATTAGTTATATAGAAATAAAATAGGAAAATTACAACGCAATATTTATTCTTCATCTGAATCTGCTTTATTGCCAATGTTTTTATTAATGTAATTCAAATGTTTTTGGGTCTTCATATGCTTGGCCTTACTGTTTGGACAATAACGACCTGAACATTCACATTCGCATTTTGCATATTTCTGTTCCTTTAATATATCTTTATTTAGTTCTCTGTATTCCTCCATATATAGCTTACGTTTATCTTTATTATCTTCACGCTATTTTTTGATTTTATCTTTGTTTTGCTCCTGATAATCTTTAACATGTTCTAAAATTTTATCCCTGTTGTCATCATAATACTCACTTAGAGATCGGCCAGTAACAATTTTATTGACACATTCTATGGTTTTGATATAATGTTTTTCTCTGGCATGCAGCTGGTCTTTTCTATCACAAGGACAATCTTCTAATAACACAATATCGTAGTCCTCATTTTTCAATATTTCAAAACTTGTGATAAAGTGACTTTTACCTTTTAAATATTCTTTATAATTATTTACATGTTTAGCCAATTTTCTAGCTAAAGTAGGTTCTGCAGTACTTCCTACATATACTTTTCCTTTTGCATTGCATTCAATTTTATAAATCTTTCCGTTTTGATAGTTTACCATATCCTTTTATATTCTTTTATATCTTTATTTCTTTAAGCCATTTAATATTGTCGTTTGCAAATAAAATGAGACTCGACCCTTCAAAAACTCAGTTTTTGGGGTAAAATAAACACTTTTTCTAAGACATAGGAAATATACAATATAACTGTTTTCTATGTATTAGGGAAGTTTATTGGTATTTTTAAACGCGTTTTTTGATCAAAGTTTTTGAGAAATCGAGTCTCATTTTATTTGCAAACGACAATACACAAATAAATTTATTCTTGATCAGAATCTGAATCTTCTTTATCAAGAAAGTTTTCCTTGCATTCAATTTTAAAATGTTCTCTAACTTAGCTTGTGCTAAATTAATAGTTCTAAAATTGCCATCTCTTTCATGTTCTGATTTTCCAACACCTTTGATATTTAATAAAGTTAATTCAGTACTAAATTTCATAGATGATGTATCATACTCAACTTTGTTTTTTTCTTTCCATGTAACAAATTGTTGAAATAAGTTTGCTGAACTAACTTTTAATATTTCTTTTGATCTATAAGCTAAAGTAATTAAAAAATGTTCAATTGGATTACGTTCCATTATTTGAAGTTCTTTTTGATACTTCTATTCTGTAACAGGTGTGATCATTTCTTGGAATTTAGCATTTACTTCAACGGACATAAAATAATCATACAAAGCTTTTATTGTTGCTTCATCCTCAATAAGTTTATTTATTTTAATAAAGTATTCAATATTACCGTTTAAAATATCACAACATCTAACACAAAACAAACCTACACTATAAATCTGTACAATGTTTCCCAACCACACATGAGCTCTTAAGCCCTAATGATGTGGCCATCTATACTTCGAAGTATTATAATTTTCTAATGTTTGCTCAAAATGAATTAGTTACGGTTTACATAATAAAGCTTAGCCTTGGCAATAATTATGATTTTACGTGTTACACCAGTCCGGCGGGTGGCCTTAAACAAGGATTACTACAGACTGTCCAAGTGGTGGCACTCATGTTTTTATTGGAAAACGTTCAAGTGTGGTGTAGTAACGTTTTGAAGATATTTCGGCAGTGAAAGCTTTAAGCTTTTGATTGTGTACTCATTCATGCTTGGTTAGGTGTCAGTAATAAGTTGCTTGTTTCGTTTATTCTATTTATTAAGTGTTCATCTGTATTTATATCGAGCAACCTTTTCACCATTCTCTTGATGATATAGACTTATTCTAGTCATATTTAAGGTTTGGTCTTCTCTATTTATATATATAGTAGGTTGAGATCCGTTGGCTAGTTTTTGGTAACATGGGTTAATACATTTTCTTATACTAATATTTGTTGTCTCATATTTTTTACCAGATGGTGCTTTTAACTGCCATCCATGTGACTGCATTGTTTGGTTTGCACTCTTTGGTCTGCGTAGATGAGGTATATATCGCTCTGGCAGAAGGCCGACCTAAATAAGTTGCTTTTTGTTTAGTCGGGAGAATTCACTTATTCATTGGTGTAATTAGTGATTAGTATAGGCGCCTTATAATGTTACTCACGTCCTTTTTTATTGGGAAATTCTCAATGATCTCAACTTTGGAACATAAGTATAGGTTGAAAGATAATACCATTTCTCCAAAAGTGTGAATGATTGCATGCGGTCTTGAAAAAAATAATCAGACAACTGCAGGCGGGCAAGCTTAAGTAATCAACAAGAACAACATAAAGCATCGACATGAATTAGACAAACAATTACACAGTTACACCGAGAAATACTACACAAATTGAGGATCTAAACTTTTGTGTACTGTAGACTTCGTCAACGATGTATTCAGAGCACTATTTTGAGGCTTGATGTTCTGAAACGACTTTGAAAATCCTTGAGGTCTACATGCCCTTTCTGTGACGACCGTAGCTATCGATGGAGGCTTTTTGCCATATTCACTCTGCAATGAATAAAGGAAGATCAGACAAGTTTATAACTAGATATTTCAAGATTACCGTGGACGTAATATAGCGTGGATCTTCATATTTAGGGTCATGTTTGTAAGAACGAAGGAAATCATCAGGGTTAACTTTGAAATTTGTCTGTTCATAGCTGCTACTATTCGTCTCTTCAATAGGCTCCCCCATCATTTCACTGTCTCGAAATGCTTTTTCCCTTCGTTCTTTAAGGAACTCAGATCTTGTAAGCATTCGAATTTCTGATATTTGTGGTTTATGAACTTTGGATCCTATCATATCCGACTCTCTTGTGTAGAGAAAAGAAAAGTTCCCATCAACGTTGTGTTTTGTGCAATTGAACTTTGGTGCGTGACCTGTCACTTTCCATTCGGTTTGTCTTTGTGCAGTCAACCCGATGTCACCACTGACTGGCTGGAAAAAAGGATTATCAGATTGCCTGATTTCCAGGGTTCCTCTACCTCGAATACTCATAATGGGTTTAGGTTAAAGGTAGCAATTTAATGAAGCAATCTGGATCGTCATTCCGGAGTGTGGCAAGCGGGCGATAGATAATTATGAAACGGCTAGAATAATAATGGAAGTGCTCTGCTGCGGCGGCTGCTGCTGGCTGGGTGCGCCTGCTGCGCTGCTGCGGCCTGCTGTGCGGCAGTCGTTGGGTATCTCGTATTGTAACTGCCAGCAGCTAGTAATAATTACATGTTATTCCACGAACGTATCCCATCTCCTGAATTATGACTCATATTGCATATATCACAATATACAATTGACCGACGATAGAAGTACATATACCATACAATATAATGAAGTGAGATCAATAATATTGTATATTTAGAACACAGAAATTTAAAATTAAATCTATAAGAAACAAAAAAGGATAATACAAAATAGATACAAATTCTACTTCCTCTATAGCATAAACCGCATAAAAATATGATATTTCGTGATAAACGAGCAATGGTTGCAGTTACACTGGTTTTATATACTAAAGTTAAAGGAATCAATCCTCAAACTTGCTATGGAGCAGCGTACAGTGCCGAGGATGTGAATTAAGGTGGTGCAAATATAAATTGTGTATTGTATTCCATGATTCACCTTTGGCGGAATGAGTACAGAAAATGCCTTTCCTACAGATGAGGAACAATTCATGTAACCAAAGCATCTATGAATGTTAATATTATATACATTCATTATGACAAAGAGAATTCTTACCATAATGAACCCCACCACAGTACAATACCCTTATGACAGGCCTAGATTTTGGGTCTGGTGCACAATCAAAAGCAGATATTCGTTTGTATCCAGAGCTCACTCGTTCATAAACATGAACATTCACCTGCTTCATTTGCGATAAGCAAGCCATCTCAATACCACCACCCCAACTGCCACGACTCATCTTTCTTACATAATCTGCCACTCCACTACCAGTGTCCCACTTTACCCAATCTTTCAAAGGAGTCTCAGAAATTAGCAGGTTGGGATTATGGTTAATGAACTGGCATATTTCTGATCTGAGGCGGTTAGCATTATAGCTTTGACCTAGACTGTAGCTCATCGAATGAAACAAGCAACTTCCATCTCCAGGCTGTCGAATTACTCTTGCTTCATGGTGCGCGAAATGAGAGCCAGGTAAAAGTGATGTCCCCCCCATTTGCTTATCTGAGCGTTTTTGAGCATCAGGATGATCTTCTCTTTTCTTCTTATAGTATGGACATAAGTCTGTCTCGTGGTTTCCGTCACATTTATCGCAACAAAGTCGAGGAGGTGCTGCAACAATAGGATTATTTCGAGGTTTCCCGTCAACAGCAGATTTAGCAGATTGATTGGAAGCCACCTTGTCATCCCTTGGTGTAAAAGATGGAATAGCAGGCTTAGTTGAAGAATTCGTACCAGTCTCCAATGAGCCAATTTTATTTCCAACTGTTGGGACTGGTATTGGGTTCACTTTTTTCGACCCAGTATGAACATTCTGCATGCCCGATAATGACAATGTGGGCGACGAGACGATTCCTGCATTAGAATCAGTTGCAATTGATTGACGAGACTTTCGGATGGCAGATTGCGATGAGGTAGCGACGAACTTTGGCTGAGAAGGGGATAATGGGTGTGATCGTTGACGACGCTGACCAGTGTCATGATGAGTAGACGCTCTACCTGCACCATTGGAAACCACTACAGCTCTACTGCTTCTGCTTGTCATGGACGTCGCGAGTTGAGGTTCCAACTCTTCTGAACTGGATGATCTGCTCCAAAGCTTTCGGAGAGGTAACAAAATGAGTGAGGTGAAGCTAGAACGATTCAGTCTACCAGTTTCGGAACCATTAATTTTCCCATTGGCATTGCTTCCGGCTGATATTCTTCTAGTGGGCTGCATGTTCAAGTTTTGAAAGATTCGGGACACCCGGTCCACGAAAAACAAAAGTGGAATGCCTAAATAAAAGCAAGAACCAAGAACTAACTAATCCCAAAGCAATGCAGGCAGCAGGCGCCAGCAGCGGCGCAGGCCGCAGCATAGGCGCAAGCAGAGCGAGCAGCAGCAGGCGAAACAGCAGCACGCGCCCGCACGGCGGCAGCAGGTACCTCGGACCTGCGGACAGATACAGAAAGAGCCGTTAGGGAACCCCGGGGCGAGGTCAGCTTGTACCGGGTAATTTAGGATTTGAAAGTCCACATAGTTTTGGACCCCTAATCTAACTAGCTTTTCTTGCTTCATTCATTTGTATAATTATTATATATTTAAGAGCAAGTTTTCAAATTAGATTTTTGTATATACCATAAAGTTACTTACCGTTAATAAAGTTACTTAAGTACAATATTATCCTGGAATCACTACAATACCGTGAAAGAATTATCTACAAACTACTGCTATTTTCACAACTAATAGACGACCAATGATTTGTCTCAACTTTCGTCAGTCTGATATATATCCTAATCCTATCTTTTCAGAAGATGAATCGTTCTCCACTAACGGGACGGTATCAAAGATTCGGGGATGAAGCAAAGACAACCACGCTACCAGAAGCAAGACTCCCCAAGCAAGCTGCGAATCAACCTGCCAAGACTAGGACAGTCGATGGCCGTACTATTGAAGTGATTTAATTAATTACAATAAAAACTTATCTGATGAGAGAGCGATATAAACATAGCCGTTGACCAAAATACCAGCCGAGTTATGTGTTGGGCGCAGCCACATTCCACTGCGCTGCTGCCGCCTCACACCACAGCGACCATTACATACCTTTCTTGAGTGTGAATATAGAAGTATTATATTGACAGATGGATCCATCGACATATATTTACTCACATTATTAGAGATTTGTGAGTTCTAGACTCTTGATATATACATATTATTTATCAAAATAGGCGGAAGTGGATAAAATACTGTTTGTTAAAAACAACCCTTCAACATGAAATTACCCGTTACCTGCATCATGGAACCCTTCTTCCACAAAATAAACGACCAGAATGTATGTCCATTAGTGAGCGAGTATGATAGGTCCGAAAAGGTTGATTATTTTTAACAAAATTTTACAATAAAGAAAAAATGAAAAAAAAGAAAAAGAGATGAACAACCTAAGGCCTAAAACAATTTACCAACCAAAACCATTTTTTTATGATGAGTTAAAGTTACACAATTTCAACAATATAGATCTTATGGCATATTTGGATGTATTGAAACTGCTACAAAATTACATTCAAAAGTAAACACCATTCTGGACTACTTTTAATAATTTCCAACTAAATACTAATTGCTTGAAACTGAAAGAAATTCGTCAACTGCATGAATATTTTGACATTGTACATCATTGAGACGCAGAACAGCTTGACCTTTTTCCCATTTCATTAAGGTTGGTACACACCTTAAATTTATGCGAGGATCTCTCCTTAGACTGTAGTCTTGGCTTCTGTAAGGCTCCCGTTCAACATCCACAACCACTAATGTTACCGAGTCGCTTATTTGACTCAACCCCTGCATTATCAAAGGTTCGCCACGTACACAATCAGGGCACCAACTTTTTCCAGTATCTGGGCTTTTACTCCCGGTGAAAAGGATATATAAGTTTCCTGAAAAGCTGGGATTCTCTTCAACCCGTTGAAGGGTTGAATGGACCTCTGTGATGTCGTGACACTCTATTTTACTACTTATAACCATTTTACGTGGCTTTGTGTTATTCAGTTATTATTAAGAGACTAAACGGTGGCCAAAACGACCTTGTCAAGTGAAAAATTAATGAATTCAGGCATATGTAAATATTTGGAATTAGCAAAAATTCTAACCCACAGAACTGCTCTGGTCTGCACTGCGCCGCTAATTCCAGTTACGTATTACATGTTATTGTATATTTTTTTGTTTGGATTGACAAAGCAATTAAAAAATTACAGGCGTAAAACATAGAGTGAATACATAATGTAAAATGATGTAATATTATAGTGCTTTTTCCAAGTGATTATTCCAGTATGATGGAGGTTGAAAATGAAGTAACTTATATCGATTCTAGCTTCTCTCTTTTTGGTGAGAGAAAATCGATCGTCTACCGAATTCCTCAAACTGGAGACACAATTGTTGCGCATGCTGCATCTAATGATACATGCTTTGCGCAGGACGCCAGCAATATGTCGTCTAGATATTGCAGACAATCGCTATTTGCCGAGCATATTTGGCCAGGAGCTTTAGTGATCGCAGACTATCTTGTTGATCATAGTGAATTGTGTTCTGGAAAGTCAATTTTAGAATTGGGTGCAGGAGTTGCGTTGCCCTCCATTGTAGCGAGTAAACTTGGTGCCAAAACCGTTGTGTGTTCAGATTTTCCTGATGCCATTCTACAAAATAATGTTCAAGCCCTTGCTTCAGTTAATAATTGTAAGAGTTTTTTTGTTGAGCCTTATCGTTGGGGAGATGATCCTGTGAATCTTTTGGTCCACTTGTTTGCAGATGACAAAGAGGTTATGGGCTCAAAGTTTGACGTCATAATTTTAGCTGAGTGTCTATGGAAAGATACTTACCTGCAACATTCTCAACTTTGGAAGTCAGTAGTGCAGTGTAGTTATCCTTGCAGTTCAACGTTAGCAACGGTAATATTGATTTCTTTCGCTCATCGACCTTGTGATGGACATACGGCGTTGAACGATTTGGAGTTTCTTACTATGGGGGAAAGGTATGGCTTTGACTGTTCTTTGATAAGTACAGTGGATAAGTATCATGATGCAATGGAAAATGAAATCGTAACAGAATATATATACAAAGCAATTCGAAAAACTACTACTGTTGATTAGTCGAAATAGTCCGTTATATCAATGTCAGGGTCCAACAATGCTATACCATAATTCGTAACATCCATATGATTTAAAATCAAATTTTCCATTGTTTCTTCCATGCCAGTGTCACCTATTAACAAAGCGCCAACAATTTTTCCTTTATACACAAGAACCTTCACATATTCTTCATTGGGTGTAATCCGTATCCATATTTCCAATTCATTCAAGCCATTATCAAACGCTATTCTCATTACAATAAGTGATAAAGAAGTAGAGGTATTACAATTTTACCTTCGTTTGCTACAGACGATGCATCAGATGTCTTGACCATAACTCTTTTTACGACATTTTGAAGTATATCACCAAACCCTTGCCCATTATATCGACCAAGTAATACTACCTAAATTTCCAGGCAAATATATTACAATTAGTACATAATAATATTAATCAGACACTAGTTCAAATCATTAACCTTATGGCCAAAGAATCTCGTTATATGTGCAAACAACTCCAATTGAGTGTCCGTTCCGTAATCATCTTGCACCCCAGACATACATTGTGCAGCAAAGGTTCCCATTAGTCTCGCCTATAATGAAACATATCACTAAACTACATCACGAAAACAAAATTATTTATGAACCTGTGACCACAGTGGCATTTGAAAGAAGTGAAATGTATTTCGAAGAGAAGGTTGATAAAGAGAACAATCACCAACCGCATAAATGTTGGGACTTGATGATTCCATGTAGTCATTGACGATAATGAAGCCGTCACTGTCGGATTGAATGGCAGACTTTTGAGATGTTAGAAATTCAGTATTTGGAATCACTCCCGTCGCTGAGATCAGGACGTCACATCCTATGATCTTAAATGATTTTGTCAGTACAACCATCAAAAATAACAAAAACAATTACTTTTGCTTTTGAGGTAAAGAGTAACAATGGATGATTATGATCTTTCAAGTTCATTACCGCAATATTTAGACTTTCTATCGATAGATGAAACTGATTTAATAATACGGTGGAATCATAAAGCCAATTCCAGTTGAGTCCTCCTTGGTCGGAAAAAGCAACAATCTCTTGTTCAAACTCAATCTATCGCCAACATCATGATTACTTACTCATTGAAAAAAATTTTAATTAACATTCGATCATACCATCAAAGAACCACTTCTTAAACATGAAGAACCTGCAAATTCTTCAAAATGCGATTTTGCAGCCCAATCAGGCCCAAGACTGTAACCTTGTGCTGCATCTGCTTTTTTGTAATGGGAATCGGATTTACCTCCAACCGTGTGCGCCGTCGAAGAAAAATTTCTCTTCTGCTTGCACATTCTTTCTTGAAGTCGCGGCATAATAAATGCTGAAGCAGTAGCATCAAAGAACTTGCTGCCCACAAAATCATCTTTTACAACCCAACAAACATTACAAAATGTTAACTGGAAAATGTTGTATTTAGCCATGACATGACTGAGAATATTATTGGATCGACTTACCTCATGGACCAACTCCAGAGCGATACCTCCATTTCCGATTACGCAAACATTATTTGCAGTTTGTAGATGAGAAATCATATACTTAAAGCTGTGGTTATCACGCAACCCAATAATTCTAGGGTGATCGGGAACAAGGACATTGGGTCGAGCACCAACAGCAATGCATAGCTTATCGAAGTAGATAGATGCAGAGCCAGCTATATCAAACAAGACTTAAATATTGAATATAACTATTGGTCAACCAATATGTACATTTGAGCATGACCAGTTTGTTCTCAATATCAACGTGATACACGTTATCACGGATGATTGTGATATGGGGAAAAGTCAACTGAAACTGCTGCACTGTCCTCTGGAACACTGATAGTTCTTTCAAGTACTGAGTATGGGTATAAATTGTCTGTGCCTTCAATAATTCGTATTGAACTAGAACTTGACAGTAACTAGAGAACCAGTCGTACCTCATAAAGTATGTCAGATTCCGAAATCAAGATTACATCATTTTCTGGGTTTAATCTCGAGAGCTCCTGAGCGCAACTGACACCACCAATGCCACCCCCAACTACAACGAGTTTTATTCTCTTTTCCGATTCTCCAATCTCCATAGAAAAAAATTTGAAATTAGAAAATATAGTGATAATAACTGCTGCAGCCAGCCAGCTGACGCCTAGATAGCGCAGGCGAAGCCCAAAAAGCCAGAAGCAGCAGCAGCAGCAGCAGAGGAGCAGGGCGGCACAGCGGCGTAGGCTGGGTGGTATATTACTGTATTATTATTGGAATAGCATGCCATGCATGATGAAACCCAAAGACTAGATTTGAAATTAATGATGGTACATCACAAAAAAACAAATTGATGTTTTGAGCAATATGTCAAATATCAACCAAATATGAAAAATAAATTCCATCTTCTGCTGAAGCAGGACCGCTCTCTGACACCTTTCAAAAACAAAAGATGATTTTCCAATCAAATAAAAGAGGAAGCAGATATCCTCTATACATTACACTTATGTCTTCAACTAAGGCTCACTCTGAAACACTTGGAAGAATCAAAAACTATCGATGCACCATGGTCAATTGCCAAGAACGGAGGAGAGTCTAAATTATCGTGAGAAATCTTCTCGATTCTAATCTTTGGCTCTTCGACTGCCTCATCTGTCAAAATGAAAGTAGCATGGTGGATACCAAACGATACAGAAGATCCCAATAATCGATGAATCAAATAAGCCTCCTGTGGATCAACGTGTTGCATAGCCATAACAGATCTAGGTTCATAGGCACCAATTGGAATTGCACACAAATCAAACGGACCACAACGCTTTCCAATCTCTTCATACAATTCAGAACTAAACCCTGTATCTCCATTGAAAAAGAATTTGAATTGTTTTGTCATAACCGCGAATCCTCCCCACAGTGATTTTCTCTCATCTCCATAAGCATGACGCTTCGACCAGTGTTGTACTGGAAGAAATTGAATAGATAAACTGCCTTCAAAAAGATCGACCTTTTCCCACCAATCCAGTTCAATAACTCTCCTCAATTCTATTTTAGCAGTATCAGTGAACCATTTACCCAGTTTTGAACCACAAATGTAAACTGGCTGATGATATTTCTCCATATCAACAATAGATTGCCAATCCAAATGATCATAATGGTCATGGCTGGTTAAAAGAACATGAATGTGTGGTAGCTTATCCACCAAACAAGCAGGAGGAACAAATCTCACAGGACCAGCCCATTGTACAGGAGAGCAACGATTTGAAAATACAGCATCAGTCAAAATATTAAGCCCTCCCATCTGAAGTAAACATGTAGCATGGCCAATCCAAGTGCACTTCATTTCACCATCTTGAACAACAAAATTGGGTTGAAAGACAGGGAAATGACCAGGAGGAGGTGGATTGGGCGGTTTTCGCGTTGCAATCCACCGTGCGATCGTCGAAAATGAAGGCCGCTGGACATTATCGTCATCAGTTTCTCCCAACCAGGGCATTAAAAATGTTCCTGTGGATGATTGCACTGATCCTGAGCGCCAATCACGATTTCCATTCATTCCTCAACAAGATGTGTTCTTTGATGAGGGCGGTTCAACCGCCAGGCGCACAGCAGCAGGCGCGCATTCGGGCGGCATCGCCGTGTGCTCTCTCCTGCTGCTGCTGCGCTGCTGGTCCCGCCCCGATTTGTGCGTCGATTTTCGGCTGCTGCGGTGCTGGTGTGGTATACACTCTATTCTCAGCAGGCCTTATTATTCATAAGAAATTTCAATTGTTGAGTGGCGACAGCACGAATCCAGCACACAGCAGCAGGGGGGTCGGCTATAGTAGCGGGGTCGGCGCTGTACCATATGTACACCAGCAGGCACGGCAGGCGCTTTTTTTCTGAGTGATCGATTTGCTTCTTTTTTACAATATAGCCGAGAAGTATATTGTACCATATACCATATAGAGTATATACCATATACTGTACTGATATACTGATATAAACTTCGAAGTATATAGAAGTATTATTTCCAAAGATCAAACACCATCTTTGAAGTCGATTGAAGTCGAATCGTATTGTACTATTTAGTTGGACCGATCGAATGTGAACTCCCATTGTCATAATTTATATTTTTATCCTTAATTGAAGATTTTTCTTCTACACTCCATATTATGAGCGCCATCTTAAATTTATTACAGACTATAACAAAGCTCTTCATAAATCGATATGATTCTCAAATCCCAGATGAGGTTATGGAGGAGTACCGTATGATTTCTGGTTTCAAGCGGAAGGAAATATGCCGATTGCACCATATTTTTCATTCTCTGATTAAAGATGACACTGAACTTCTTTCGAAAGATACTTTCTTGTCAATCGAATGTCTGAATTACAACCCATTGAAGGAACGTATAGCATCTTGTTTTGGTTATGACGGTGAATGTGATAAAATCAATTTTAGGCTGTTCTTGACGGGATTGGCATTGTTCAACGCTCCTGGTCAAATAGATAGCAAACTAAAAACGGCGTTCAAGATTCAAGATTTTGATGAAGATGGTGTGCTCAGTAAAGGCGATCTTATTAAGTATTTAAAGCTAATAACCCCAGAAAATGCTTTGTCAGATGATGAATTAGAACGTGTAGCAACGATGGTGCTGGAAGAATCTTCATCTGACGAAAAAGGTGACCATTTGACTTTTGCCGATTTTCAAAGGGTGGTAGCTTTTCAAGACCTTTCAGCCAAATTGTTGATTCCAATATGATGCGACGATGTCAAGCAAAAACTCAGAGGAAATTGTAAATATCTTCATCGATTGTTCCTTGGGTGTTAGCTCCGCTTTCTGGTTGGTTCGCATCGCTGTTATCGACATGATCCACACGACCACTTTCATCTTCGGGTAGGGGAAATCGTAATATTGCAGCGATACCCGTGAAGTTGTTGAGTTGTTCACCACTTACGTGTAATGAAGAGAACAAAAATACCTTACCATTACTGCTTTTTACTGATTCTATTAAATCCATATATTTGTTTCTCTCTTCAAAATTGGTACTGCGATACATTCGATCTGAAACCAATAGTTCATTGATAGCCAGGTGCTCATTAGCAGTTATTACATCTTGCAGTCCGTAACATGCACGATCTGGGTCAGAGTTCATGATATCACAAAACTTTTTCAATGCTCTCACTTCATCAACGGCCTTGATCGAAGTTAATTGTGTTTGTACTTCATTGTTCGACAACAATTCGTCAATTGCACTCTTATAACCTGATGAAGAATGAAGTTTTAAAAATTTTGATTTGTTTTTCTTCAAGAGGATATTTTCATCGTGTATGGCCTTTTCATTAAGATAGTTGAGAAATTCATCCTTGAGAAATCCTGGACTCCCCACCAATACTACTTTGACTGTTTCAAAGTCCAAGAATTTTATTATAGCGTTATATATTTCATCGTAAAATTTAGTCATCGCTTTCTCAAATGCTTGATTGCCCTACAATTATTGTTAGAAATGGGCAGGAATATTAGATATTGTATTCACCTGCTTCTTTTTGGGCATATGCTTTTCAATTCTAGCACATGTTTTTGTCATCGCTGATTTCACCAGACACAAATGTGCCAAGCCTTCCTGCATCACTAAAGCTGCTACTTCAGCTGTTTTCATAGGATTTGCAATCGTTCTGAGTAATTCCAAGTTCAGGGGATCCCATATCGATTTGCCAATGCTGAAAGGTCGATTTAGTTCAATCTCAAGTGTATGATATTGACCCATTTGAATAAACTGATTTTGCCTCACATTCACTCCCTTCAATCTGAGAGCACATTGTTCTGCATCAAATTCAACAGTTTCAACCCTAATAGTCATTTTAGTCTGTTCATATAGTATCATTTTATTTGTCAAATGGGTATATTGCCTTTACGAATCGGCGTACCTGCACACGCGATCTTTCTCTATTTCCATTACTATTTTCAGTTACTACCTAGAAATTCATTATGTAATAGCTGTGATTGAAATCACACCAGTGTTCCATACATTGCGTAATGTTACGGCCTCCACCTCATCATCTTTTGATATAAGATTGTATAAATGATACATATCTTCATCTTCTTCAGCTTGCAATGTCACGAAACCGTTCTGGTCCTTGGTGCTAATTGCGGAGCGAATAATTTTCATTATCTCGGCAATAACTTCTGTTCTTTCACTTGTATAGGAGCAATATGCGAGACAAAATACGCAAGAGTAAGAACAATAGGGGCAACAGAACAGAAAGTACAGGAATCAAAGCGATCCCATTCCCAATTCCAAAATGTATGTGGGTAGAGCAAGCAATTCCAAATTGGGTTCTTGCGCTAAGCACTAGTATTATTGAAAATATGACACTTTGAATGTGTTCTAACGTATAGAGTAAACAAATAACAACTACATACATCAGCCAAGGTTGCGAAAACAAAAGGTCAATAGCATATACATTATTTCTTGCGAGAAAAGAGTTTTGATTCATGAGTAGTGGTGATTATTCGACCTTTAAGTCAAAGGCTTCGGCGATTGAACCATTATTGAAAGGAGAGAGTGGTGGATCCATTTCTCCTGGGAGGCAAGGTATAGAAACATGGATGCCTCCTGGTCAATTTTTTGAAGAAACACACTTTGTTTGGCGCATTCCTGCTGGTGTAGCGATCAATGATTGTGAAAAAATTGTATGTTTGCATGGAATCGGATCTCTTTTTCTGTTTTGGGAGCCACTGGCTGATTTTTTGGTTGGTTGTGGGCATGCTGTTTTGTACTATGATCTATATGGTCGTGGGTTCTCAAGAGGTTCACCTAATGGAAAGTACGGCAAGGAAGAGCATATTAACCAATTGAGGAATCTTCTGGACCATTTGAAGCTCTGTCAGATTCAGCTCCATTTTGTTGGACATTCTATGGGAGGTTGCTTAGCTACCCTATATGCGAGCTTTTATCCCGAGAACGTTAAGAGCCTTATTCTTTTGGCACCAGCTGGTCGGATGGGCTACTTTCCTTTTGGCTTTTCACTCGATTACTGTTGTTGTTTTCATGCATTGGCTCGCACATATTTGAAAAATTCCGCCAATCAAGAGAGTTCTTGGAGGCATGCATATTACAAGCCAAGCGGAATAGCCCTTCAAAATCTGGAAAGTATGATCGAAGTCTTACATATCATGTATGAAAGGAATCCAAATTCTCATGATGCTTTCTGGCTCTCAGCCACTCAATTTCCACTCGTTGACATCGGTAAAGAAATAGCAACAGTAAGCAATCAAGACCACATTAAGTTCTTCTTTTTATGGGGAGAAAATGACCCAGTGATCCCAATTTCAAGGTTGCCATTGTGGATTGCCACTATTGAAGAGCATAGCAAAACACATAAATCGATTCAAAGGGTTACTACAAGAATTTTCGAACGATGTTCCCATTCAATCATGGGAGAACACAGACATGATGTTTTGAAGAGCATTGGGAGCTATATAGATAGTTTTTGTAGAGATGATAATGGAGTGGAAACAATTAATTTATAAAAGCTCATTTTATCGGCGATAACTGATTTGGCTGATATGATAGAGATTTCACGTATTGTTCGAAAGCATGCTTCACGGCGGTTTGACTTTTTATTGTCATTGGAATCTTCGAAGTGTCAAATGGCTGATAGCGCAACAATTCCAATTTTTCTCTCCACCCTTCTATTAAATCACTCCGATCATGGTCCAACGGCGTAAGCGTTCCTCTTGGCAACCATGGGACTTTTTGGTGTGTCAATGTTTTAGCACTGGGACAAGAATCCACAGACGCAAAAAAACGACTGTTTGATTCTGGGAAATACACATGATTAGGAGAAAACGAAGCCGATGTTGCGAGACTTCCTTGAACAAAAACCATTGATTTAGCTTCTTTGCTCAATACTGGTGATGTCGGCTTTTGAAGACGCCGAATAGGGCTAGGGCTATTTGTTCGGGGAGGAGGTGAACTGTTCATGTACTGACTTTGTGTTGGCGATGCATCAATACCACCAACCATATGTAAAGGACCAGTTGGAGACTTCGGAGTTGTTGTCACCCTCGATTTGGTTTTTCGCATTCTTGGTAATTCCGACATTTGCTTGATGAATAATTCTGGAAGTGTCGGCGAAACAGAAATCTTTTTTACATGTGACCCAATTGGTTTCATCCTATTAACTTGCATTATGCTCTCTTGGGAATTGGTTTGATTCCACACTTTCGAACTTTCTGCCATAGATTCCATATTCAAAGTGATACTATCTGTGTGAGATTGTTTTTTGGAAGAACGCGTTGCTTGCAATCTTGATTTAATTGGTGGTGGAACAGCTTGGGATGGATGATCTAGTAGCGATGGAACGCTTCCACTCCACGATTCTTCATCTGATCGGGATGTTCCCCCACTTGAATGAACACTGAGAAAACTTCGTTGTCTTTGATCGTGCTTGTGCGGAGAATCATTTATTGACAAGTCCACACTATCTGAATAGCTGATTGGGGCACCCAAGAAAGGAGCATTTGTGTCATTACCACTGGTTAGTATATCCCCGAATGAAGCTCTTGACGCCTCCCCTACGGCTGGACTTCTGTCATATAGGACTATTTCAGGTGACTCGAGTTGCAATTTTTCGTCCACTATGATTTCATCATCTAAGGTCAATATCTGAGAAACAGACGGAGAAATCTCGTCAACCACCACAGGGGAAGATTTTCCTGAAAGTGATTGCTTCCCTCGTACTTCAGGGGTAGGATATATCCTTTTAACACTTTGAACAGTGACTAAACTGCTATGACTGCTGTTTTCCATCAAAGATGCTGCTGTTGCTTGTTGCATGGTTTCTAACAATTTCATTTTCTTGTCACTTTCCATTTTAACACCATGCAAAGCTCTATTTACATCCCAAGCAGATTTGGAATACCCCAAGGCAAGCTCAGGTGATAGAGGTCGTGTTGGACTATCACGATCAATCAAAGTTAGGAACCTATTTCTATTTGGAACATCTCCATTCAAAGTGGTGGAGGGAGATTCTGTTGGGGATTCGGGAGGAGCTTCAATAGCTGAAACCTGATTTACTTTTTGACGCTGGTAGGACTCTCTCAAGGCAGATTCTTTAATTTCGTGCGCGGCAAAAAATGCTTCCACTAATTTCGGATTCAATGGATCATGGAATGCTTTGCCATGCGAAGGTTCAACATGGCTGGAATTAGGAAATGTCCTTACCGCTGACTCAGTATTGTTCGATGACTCCTCATCACTGAAAACTAAACCGCTCTTCTTGGTTTTCCCACTTACAGTACTTATATCGCTTGGTCCATCAACATTACGCGATTGTATGACATTAGTCAATCGTTCCGCAAAAAGTTTTGCATCAAGAACGACTGTATCGGTTCTTTTCCCAAAACCGTATTTAGCAGTATCAATCAAATTCTTCTGAAACATCTGAGAATTCATGTGCCCATTGTCCTGGTTTCCAACTGACAAAATCGATCGCCTGTCAACTGTATGTGAACGAGCCTTTTCATTGTTTCTGGGTCCATTGTCAACAGGGGACTCAATTTTTAGTAAATATGACGAATTGAGCAACATCGAATTGACATTATCTTTTCTAATATCTTTTCCTCCACGTTTTTTTCGATGGCTCTCGGGTGATATTCCAGTTGCTGTGATTGCTAGATTTGCATCTTTATTCCCGAAAAAAGAAAAGCTTGAACTTTCTGAATAGTCATCAGAATTATCAAGTGGAACATTACCGTCAATATCAAATTTACTCGAAATCTTACGATTGAGAAAAGCTTTCTTTTCATTGGGAATTCTATCATCACGCTGGTGTTCGTTTTTGTACTCATTCAAAGATTTACCACTGGCAACGAATTGAGAAAAACTAAAGTTCTGGCGCTTCTGTTCTTGTTGGTTGTGATCCTCATTCGACTCCTCAAATGGTCCCTCGAAGAGAGAAGGAACGCTAGCACCAAGCTTCGTGGTTATGGAGGTATTGAAAGTATATCCACCATTCATTATAATTTTAGAACTTCTTCTGGCTTGGATGTAATTCATGAATGACTGTGTATTGGCGTGCATTAAATAGTTGCCACGTCTCTGCAGTGGTTTATTCGATACAACAAAATCACCAGATTGGCTTGATGCAGTACTGCAACTATCACCATCCAATGATCCACTGTTCAAGATTGTATCAGATTGAGGAATTTCAGGTACAATTTGTTCAATCAATGGTGGGTCAATTGGCTTTTCGAAAGAATTAACGCTTTGATCCTCTGAATCGCTATCATTATGGTCATTGGCACCGGATAAGTCTTGGCGGTGTAGCCCCATTGAAATACTCAACGCATTTACCATCTCTTGTTGTGCTTGATTCAAGTCCGCCCCTTTCTTTCGTGCATGAAGTCTCTTTTGGACCTGAACCATAGGATATAAAGAACTGTATTTGTAAGTAAGTGGGCATTAACTTACGTCTGGAACACGAGAGAGCCATTCTGCCTCTATTGCGAGTGCAGCGCGGACTTTTTTGCCGCTTAAATAATGTTTGATCATCGACTGAAATAAAAATGAAGAATGAATAAGCAATTCGTTGGTAACAAAATATTTGTCGAATGTACCGCTTCATTTTCAATTTTTGTCACACATTTGATTTCTCTCAACGGTCGGATTCTAGGAGGGTGTTCGCTGGTATTTGCTATACTGTCCAATAATGCCCAAGCAAAAGCCGCATAGTAATGAGGATCAAGAATCTCCGACCAAGTTTCTGTCAAATAAGAATTTTAAATTGCAAGCGTCACACGATTGACAATTTTCATACCAATAGTTTCAAATAAAAGATCATAGAAGACTTCTTCACTCAAAGAACCAAAAACAGATGTATCGTGCATATATTCGTTGTCCAAATTTACGGCAATCTCTTCTAGAAGAGATTTTTCAGAGCTTATCAAAGCCACATTCAACACCTGTTGAAACTTGAGGTACCCATCTTTTGTGAGAATGCCGTTTTCTGTATATGGATAGAACACCATCCAAATAGCCCTAAATGTGTCCTTCAATCCAGGATTATGCTGTAAAAATTGACGCCTGGAAAGTATTTCATCTTTTGATATATCACCATCATGGAGTTTTTGGGTTGTTGCTTCATTACGATTTGAAGGGGTGTACAGCTCCCCCCTAACTTTGGACAATTGTTTCGACAGCTCCATTCTCTCTTCTGTCGTAATTTCTTTTGCCCTAAGCATAGTTTGCAGCGATATAACATTTCGCTTTAAATCACGCCGATTTGGAATATTATTGGACACCTTTTCATCGTTATTATTAAGGTTGGGTTTTGAAGTTGAAATTCCTTTACTCATCTTTCACTGCATGATTTTATCTCGTTTTACTTGCACAACACTTTAACAATCACAATCAACACCACTGGGTCATAGCAGCACAATTGATTGTGCAAGCACGTTTTGAATTCTATCCCAAGAATAATTACAGTATTATACGCATGTATTGTATTGTATTATTGTATATTACTGTAGCAGGGCAGCACAGCAGCCGCAGAACAGAGCAACTGCCGCTGCCGAAACGGTCGTCGCAGACAAAAAAATTATTAATAAAAATTAAAATATTAATTATTACCAACTATTATTTATATATTTTTTGTTATTTATATAACTATGA